>Ga0316204_10000519_pt1 | contig 140720 bp, 116 predicted proteins | sample 6monrhotite_MG_2_FD_205661 | JGI IMG/M metagenome (GOLD analysis project Ga0316204, IMG submission 205661) | Microbial mat bacterial communities from mineral coupon in-situ incubated in ocean water Damariscotta River, Maine, United States -... | ecosystem: Environmental > Aquatic > Marine >... | reverse complement strand
GACCGAAGTGGACGAATCTCTGGTGTTCGGGTTGTCACGCCAGTGGCATTGCCCGGTAGCTACATTCGGACAGGATAACCGCTGAAAGCATCTAAGCGGGAAGCCCCCTCCAAGATAAGATTTCCCTAGAGCTTTAAGCTCTCTTAAGGAACGTTGAAGACTACGACGTTGATAGGCAAGGTGTGTAAGTACAGTAATGTATTGAGCTAACTTGTACTAATGATCCGAGAGGCTTGACCATATAACACCCAAACATTTTTTTATAAAAGAGTGTTGGTGTTGACTGTTTCGATAGAGACAGTTAAGTATAGAATAACTTTATATTGAATAATGCATGCGATTGAAAATTCTTTGCAAGCTTGAAATGAAACTCGTTGAAGACCTAAATTAAGATTAGTTCCGACTGCAACAAGCAGTCGCTAGTCACCCAGTTTGCCTGGTGACATTAGCGAGCGGGAACCACCTGATCCCATCTCGAACTCAGAAGTGAAAACGCTCAGCGCCGATGATAGTGTGGGGTTTCCCCATGTGAAAGTAGGTCATTGCCAGGCTCTTATTTATAAAAAAGCCCTATCCTGACGGATGGGGCTTTTTTTATGCCTGCAATTTAGTAAAAAATAAAACAAACAAAAAAGATTATCGAAAGATAAAACAGACAGGACTTTTACCAAAGAAGCGTGGGGAGCACTTAGATGACAGTATCTCCGCGCTTCGGTGGTAAGAAAAATTTTAGAGCTCTTATGGCATTTGAATCTGAGAGTTACTTTGTCCTGGCACAACAATTTTAGAAGCTTGTTCTCTTTGGTATTCCTGTATTTCCTTCATTGTTTGCTCCATGGATTCTTTTGCTGCATCACCAAAAGCAGCGAAAGCACCAGCTAGATCTTCAGCTTTAAGTTCAAAGTTTAAAGGTAGTGCTCCGCCAGGAGTCATCACTTGAGTTTGTCCAAAGTAAGTTGTTTCTCTTGCGGGATCAATTTCTCCAGATAGTAAAACGGGAGTTAAAACTCTTACGCTTCCAACTTTTTGATCGGAATATACTTCTTCTTTAACAAGTGATGTCTGGTCAATTTGAATATCAGGCATTTGTTGGTTCATAAAAATGGACTCTATAGTTTATAAAGGGCTTATTATAAAATAGGCATCTGGTTTTATCACTCATTGTCTATATAATATCAGCAATATTTTTAAAAGAGTCCGGATAGATTTGTCTGATAAATGGTATGTCTATATCATCAAAGCTACTGACGAGCGTTTGTACACTGGTATCACAGTCGACATAAAACGTCGTTGGGATGAACATTGCGGAATTTCAGGCGATTCTAAAAAAGGTGCAAAATTCTTTAGGGGAAGAAAGCCTGAATCTTTGCTCTTTTTAATGGAAGCCAGTGATCGTTCCGCTGCAAGTAAACAGGAGTCGGCAATTAAGAAATTGAAAAGAGAGCAAAAAATATTACTTATTTCATCGGACAAGAACAGGCTTGCTGAGTTTACTGAGCTATTGGCTCTTGAGCTCCCTAACCAAAAGCTCAAGAGCTACTAATGTTAGAAGAAACTTCACAGTTGATTGCCAAGCTCCATTCAGAGCTGAACGACGAATATCCATTTCTTGAATCGTGGTGTATATCCTTTGATAACGCTAAGCGGAGAGCGGGTGTATGCAAAATGAGTAGTAAAGAAATCTCATTTAGCGTGAGTCATATAGAGAATAATTCTATTGAAATCATAAGAGATACAATTTTACATGAGTTCGCACATGCAATTGCGTTTGAGATGTATGGGCATGCCGGACATGGTCAACCCTGGAAAAATATCGCGCAAAAGATTGGAGCAACACCACGCGCTAAAGGTGTTTTTAATTTACCAAGCGCACCTTGGGTATTGGTTCACGCCTGCAACAAAACATTAATCATTCAACCTATTGGCACGAGATTCCGCCGCAATAAGAAAATAAAAGACTACTTTCTGATTGGTAAACCAGAAACGAAAGGTGAGCTATTTTTTATTGAGCACTCTGAGTACAATTTGTATAAACAAGGTCTGCTCGAAAGGAGCAGACTCGTGCTATTTCAATAGTCACGTCTTCATCACCGCTCATTTTGCGCCATAAACTTTCCTTCATATTTCGCAAACCTAAGCAGCCACTAAAGATGGTTGTAAGGGAATTGGGCGCCTGCTAGGATTTTGCTCATTTGAATAGAGTTTAATCTCATTGATTTCCTGCATGATAGAGTTAGCTTTGTCTAAAACTACTTGACCTTGCTCAGTGATCCCAGCCAGGTTTTTGCCATTACGCTCAAAGATACGAATACCAAGCTCTTCTTCAAGCAAGCGAAGCTGCTTGCTAACGCCGGGTTGAGATGTGTATAGCCGCTCAGATGCTTGAGTGATGTTCAAGCCGTTTTCGGCTATCGCGAGTATAAATCTTAGTTGTTGTAGCTTCATGATGGTTTCCTCTATGGTTTCAATTAAAAGTATCGTTTAGTTAGTCGTTAAAATTTATGCAAAAAAAAACCACCGAGCTTTTGGCTGGGTGGTTTTTTAATGAATTCGTTTTTTTAATCTAAATTCGTTAGAACACCACCCCTTTACCATGTTTAATCGATTTACGCACTTGTTTAAACATAGGGCTACACCACGTACACACAAGCGCGAGCGAATAATAGCGCGTCATATTGATAGTGTTACGTGAAGTGTTGCTAAGGAAGTTCATTAGATTTTCAGTTTTTTAATCTATTTTTGCTTAAGTTGTGTCATTTATAGCACGCTTTATTTTGATAGGTCAAGAAATAGCCAAATAACTTTTGGTTATAAATGACAGAAAGTTCAACTATATTGAAGTAAATAACGAAAAAATATGATCAAAAACAACAGGATCTAAGCTATTCTACGCACAAATATTATGACGTTGGTTATGATGAGAAATATATGAGTTACAAAATTTTAATCGTTGGTGCAACAGGCGCTGTCGGTAAAGAATTAATCAGGTTGTTGGAACTGCGAGATTTCCCAGTCAAACAGTTAAGCCTGTTAGCCTCTGAGAGATCAGCAGGAGCTAAATTTAGTACGCCATTTGGCGAGATTGAGGTTGAGATCTTTAGCGAAGAAAAGCTACAAGGTCACGACATCATATTTTTTGCTACCAGCGGCGGGCACGCAAACAAATACGCGCCCATTGCGGCAAGAACTGGTGCCGTGGTGATTGATAATAGCAGTGCCTTTAGGTTGGATGACAGTGTGCCGTTGATTGTTCCTGAAGTGAATCCGGAAGCTATTTTTGGGCATCAAGGCATCATAGCAAATCCCAATTGCTCAACTATTCAAATGGTGGTTGCCTTAAATCCAATCCATCAGTTTTCCAGAATTAAACGTATAGTTGTTTCTACTTATCAAGCGGTATCTGGAGCCGGACAACAAGCGATTAGTGAACTACAAAATCAATTGCAGGCAGTTCTGGATGGTCAAACGGTTAAAGCTGAGCAGTTTACCAAGCAAATTGCATTTAATGTCATCCCGCATATTGATGTTTTTCAAGATAATGGTTATACCAAAGAAGAAATGAAATTAGTGGATGAGACCTGGAAAATTCTCTCTGATCCAGAAATAAAAATAGCCGCCAACTGTGTGCGTGTACCTGTGATTAGAGCTCATTCCGAAGCGATTAATATTGAGACCGAACAGCCTGTATCAGAATCAAAAGCGCGAGAGTTACTTGAAAATACTCGAGGAATAAAAGTAATTGATGAAAGGGAAGATGGTGGATATCCGACTCCCGTTGACGCAAGTGAAAAAATGGATACGTATGTCGGCAGAATACGCAAAGATATTTCCTGCGACAATGGATTATGTTTGTGGGTGGTAGCTGATCAATTATGGAAAGGGGCTGCGTTAAATGCCATTCAAATAGCTGAATTACTGATAGAAAGAGACTAAAACATGAAGGTGTTAAAGTTTGGTGGCACATCGCTTGGTGACGCCAACCGAATGCAAAATGTTGCACAAATTGTCGAACAGCAATCGCAAGTACTTGTAGTGTTGTCGGCGGTTTCTGGAACGACAAACTCGTTAGTTGATATTGTAGACGCTATAAAAAACGGCAATACTTCGGAAGTGCTCACGATTATAGAACAGTTGAAATTACGCTACTCCGAATATATTTCTGAACTTCTTTCAACAGAAAAAGCGAAGCAAAATGCCATCGAATTTATTCAGTCACAATTGCTGGATATTTCTGAGATTGCTCAGCAAAAATTTATTCCTTCATTAGAATATCACTTGCTAGCAAAAGGGGAGCTAATTTCGACGGAGCTATTTCATATGCTGCTCGAAGAGCAGAGTAAAAATAGCTGTTTATTAAGTGCGCTTGATTTTTTAAGACTTGATCAAGATAATATTCCAGACGAAGCTTTTTTACGCAAACAACTCTCCTTTAATCTGTCCCTACACACCGAAAAACAAATTCTTATCACTCAAGGTTTTATATGTCGAAATGCGTTTGGTGAAATATCAAATTTAAATCGCGGAGGAAGTGATTATTCCGCGTCACTTTTTGGTGCAGCAATCCATTGCGAAGAAATTCAAATCTGGACTGATATTGACGGAATGCATAACAATGATCCGAGGTTTATTGAAAATACTCATCCGATTAAAGAGCTGTCTTTTGACGAAGCCGCAGAGCTTGCTTATTTCGGAGCAAAAATTCTTCATCCAAGCAGTATAAAACCGGCTCGCGGAAAAAATATTCCGGTTAAACTATTAAACACCTTAAATCCTGATGCTCAAGGTACGTTGATTTCAAAAGTTACCACTCGTGCAGAGATTAAAGCAGTTGCAGCAAAAAGTGGCATTACCGCGATAAAAATTCGTTCCAGCGAAATGCTGCAAGCGCCAGGTTTTTTGCGTCGAATATTTGAAGTGTTTGAACTTTACCAAACTTCGATTGACATGATAACTACCTCAGAAGTGGCTGTTTCAGTGACTATAGATGATGTAAAAAATTTACCAGAAATTGAAAAGACATTGACAGAATTTGCTCATGTTGAAGTAGATAAAAATTTATCAATTATTTGCGTTGTAGGTGAGCATATAGCTGATAATAGTCGTTTGGCGTCGAAAGTTGTTCAATCATTAGAGTCTATTAAAGTGAGGATGATTTCGTATGGTGGTAGCGCTCACAATATTTCTTTGTTGGTTTCAGAAGAATTAAAAATCGAAGCATTACAATTTTTACATAAGGGGCTATTTGATGTCTAGTTCCAGTATTTTTTCAGCCCAGATTGTACAGAAATTTGAAAGCCTAGAAACACCATTTTATCATTATGACTTAAACTTGCTTCGTCAAACACTTGCCGAAGTGAAAAGATATTCAGACAAATATAATTTTGATATCCATTATGCTATCAAGGCAAATTGCAACCAACCTATCTTATCTGAAGTTCTAAATTATAATTTTGGTGCGGATTGTGTTAGTGGCAATGAAGTCAAATTGTCGTTGCAGAGTGGTTTTCCTGCACGACAAATATTTTTTGCGGGCGTTGGGAAAACTGATAAAGAAATAAGGTATGCGTTATCGAAGAATATTAAAGCATTTAACTGTGAATCGATTCAAGAAATTGAAGTTATCGATAAGTTGGCGAAAGAATCTACTCAAATTGCTGAAATTGCACTGCGGATAAATCCGAATGTTGATGCAAAAACTCACAAGTATATTACAACTGGGCTGGATGAAAATAAATTTGGTATCAATCAATCTGATCTGCCTGAGGTTTTAGAGAAGCTTCATAAATTAAAAAATCTTCGTCTAACGGGGTTACACTTTCATATCGGATCGCAAATTACTGATATGAATGTTTTTAAAGGGCTATGCATTAGAGTTAATCAGATTTCTAAGTGGTTTGCTGATCATGGTGTTAACATCGAGCACTTAAATTTGGGCGGGGGACTTGGAATTGATTACCAAAATCCTGATAAAAACAATCTTCCCGATTTTGAAACTTACTTTTCTATATTCAATAAATTTTTACAACGAAATAACAATCAGAAGATTCATTTTGAACTCGGGCGCTCATTAATAGCCCAATGTGGTAGTTTAATCAGCCGAGTGGTCTACATCAAGAAGGGGCTGAATACTAAGTTCGCTATTTTGGACGCTGGGATGACAGAATTAATGCGTCCCGCTTTATATCAAAGTTATCACCAAATAGATAACTTGACTGGAGAGGGGCTAGCCGCAGAATACGATATAGTAGGTCCTATTTGTGAGTCAACGGACTGCTTTGGTAAGTCCGTAATTCTTCCAGAAACCAAACGCGGAGACCTGATTGCGATTAGAAGTGCGGGCGCTTATGGTGAGGTGATGATGTCGAATTATAATTTAAGGGATCGGAATCCAGCCTTTTATACCGAATGATAAAGATAAGAAAACTTTTAACACAGAGGCACAGAGCTCTCAGAGGAAAAAGACCGTGCTAATTTTTTCTTAACTCTGTGCCTCTGTGGTAGAACTATCTTTATTTTCTTACAAAGAAGGTAGATTAACAATATCAACAAAATGATTAAACTCCCCATTTTTTATCAAGTTCATGATCCCTTCAATATCGCTCGCCATATAGCGATCTTTTTCATAGTAATCTGCTTTGGTTCTGATTAACTTTATTGCTTGTTGGTTTTTGTCTGAAGAAACTAGTGGTAATCTTAATTCAATTCCTTGTGCAGCGCAGAGCATTTCTACCGCGATAATTCCAGCGATATTATCTGCCACTTCAACTAATTTGCGTGCGGCAAAAGTTGCCATACTTACGTGGTCTTCTTGATTGGCTGAAGTTGGTAAGCTATCAACTGAAGCTGGATGAGCGAGGGTTTTATTTTCGCTGGCTAGCGCGGCTGCGGTAACTTGTGCGATCATAAAACCAGAATTCACTCCGCTGTCATTAACTAAGAATGGTGGAAGTTGACTCAGATGTTTATCAAGTAATAGTGCAATTCTTCTTTCGCTGATAGCGCCAATTTCTGAAGCGGCAATCGCTAAAGAGTCAGCAGACAAAGCCACTGGTTCAGCGTGAAAATTCCCGCCAGAAATAATATCGCCATCATCGATAAAAACTAGTGGATTATCAGAAACAGCATTCGCTTCAGTTAAAAGTACACTCGCTTGAAATCTAATTTGATCAAGCACGGCACCCATGACTTGTGGTTGACATCTAAGAGAGTAGGGATCTTGAACTTTTTCACATTCGGAATGAGATTCTAATAATTTGCTTCCTCGTAGCATTTCTAAATAGGCTGCTGCAGTTTGTTTTTGACCTAAGTGTCCACGAGCTGAATGTATCCGTGGATCAAAAGGAGATACGCTTCCTAGTGCTGCATCAACGGATAACGAACCAGTGACAACTGCGGCGGCAAACGCATTTTCTACTTGAAATAAACCTGATAGAGCAATAGCTGTGGATGCTTGAGTACCGTTTAATAATGCTAAACCTTCTTTTGCCGCAAGTTGTAGTTTTTTGATACCAATATTTTCAAGTGCGTTCTCGGCAGAGACTTTATTTCCCTGATAAAAAACGTCACCAACGCCTATCAACATACAACTCATGTGCGCGAGCGGAGCAAGATCGCCTGATGCCCCAACCGAACCTTTTTCAGGAATAACGGGATAAATATCACGATTAATAAGCTCGATTAAAGTTTGAATTACCTCCAGCCGAATGCCTGAAAAACCTTGTGACAGGCTACTTATTTTTAATGCGATCAGAAGTCGAACTGTTTCAAGATTAAGTGCTTCACCAATACCTGCCGAATGGGAGAGCACTAAACTTTCTTGCAATAGTTGAAGTTTATCATCCGGGATGCTCGTGGAAGCCAAGAGTCCAAAACCGGTATTGATTCCATAAACTGTCCTTTTGTCATCGATGACTTTTTGTACAGTTTCTGCAGATTGATTAATTGCTGAATGGCAACTTGGATCTAATTCAAATTGAACTTTATTTTCAAAAATAAAACGACAGTCTTGTAAGCTTAATTGTCTGGGCTTAATAACAAATTTATTCATACTATTTCTCTTTACAGAAAAGATGAAAATATGAAAAGAAATTTACCATAGAGGTCACAGAATAGAGAAAACAAACTTCCTTAAACTTTCTCTGTGTCTCTGTGGTGAAAATCTTTTACTTATTCATCATGGGTAAGTTTAGTTCATTCTCGCGTGCGCATTGTTTGGCAATATCATATCCAGCATCGGCATGACGCATAACCCCGGTTGCAGGATCATTCCAAAGTACTCGCGCTATTCTTGCATCAGCTTCTTTACTACCATCGCAGCAAATAACAATTCCAGAGTGTTGAGAGTAGCCCATGCCGACACCGCCGCCATGATGCAGTGAAACCCAAGTCGCTCCGCCTGCAACATTTAACATAGCATTCAGCAAGGGCCAGTCGGAAACCGCATCAGAACCATCTTGCATGCTCTCTGTTTCACGATTAGGGCTCGCTACCGAGCCTGAATCTAAATGATCTCTACCAATGACAACCGGTGCTTTCAGTTCACCCGTTCTGACCATTTCGTTAAATGCTAATCCGAGCTTATGACGTAAGCCTAATCCAACCCAACAAATTCGCGCCGGTAATCCTTGAAATTCAATTCGCTCTTTTGCCATATCCAGCCAGTTGTGCAAGTGAGGGTCATCAGCAATTATTTCTTTTACTTTTTGGTCGGTTTTATAAATATCTTCCGGATCGCCAGAAAGAGCGACCCAGCGGAATGGTCCGACTCCTCGACAAAATAAAGGTCGTATATAGGCAGGAACAAATCCAGGAAAATCGAACGCATTTTTTATACCTTCGTTATAGGCTTCTTGTCGGATGTTATTTCCATAATCGACCGTTGGGATGCCATCGTGGAAAAAATCAAGCATCGATTGAACTTGCACTGCCATCGATTTCCGAGCTTCTGCTGCAACGTGATTTGGATTATCGATGATCTGTTGTCGCCAGTGTTCAACTGTCCAACCAATTGGTAAGTAACCGTTAATAGGATCGTGAGCTGAGGTTTGATCAGTCACTAAATCAGGTTTGATCCCCCTCTTATATAATTCCGGGAAAATCTCAGCGGCATTACCGAGTAGACCAATGGAGATAGCCTGATTATTTTCTAGTGCTTCATTGAGCATTTGCATTGCTTCGTCAATTGAGCCTGCTTTTTTATCTAGATATCGGTTCTTAAGGCGAAAATCGATGCGAGTCTCGTCGCATTCCACCGCGATCATGCAATAACCAGCCATCACAGCAGCTAAAGGCTGCGCTCCGCCCATGCCACCCAATCCCCCCGTTAAGATCCACTTACCTTGAGTCTTACCATTGAAGTGTTGCCGTCCAGCCTCGACAAAAGTCTCGTAAGTACCCTGAACGATGCCTTGGCTGCCAATATAGATCCACGAACCAGCGGTCATCTGCCCGTACATCATCAATCCTTTTTTATCGAGTTCATTAAAATGTTCCCAATTTGCCCAGTGAGGCACTAGATTTGAGTTGGCGATCAGCACTCGGGGCGCATCGGAGTGGGTTTTAAATACACCTACTGGTTTGCCTGATTGCACCAACAATGTTTCATCGTCATTCAATTTCTTTAATTGTTCAACAATCGCGTCAAAGCATTGCCAATCTCTTGCCGCTCGACCAATTCCTCCGTAAACCACTAGAGCTTGAGGGTTTTCTGCAACCTCAGGATCAAGGTTGTTCATCAACATTCTTAGGGGCGCTTCTGTTAACCAAGATTTAGCTGATATTTCAGTACCCTTAGGCGCTTTAATAACTCGTGATTTATCAATTCTTGGATCATTATTTTGAGGCTTTGACATAAGCTTTTCCTAATTCAAATAGTCAATTTAGTTGGAATTTTACTAAATTCGTTGATATTTGCGGATTATGAGCTTTGCTTTTACGATATACAAGTTTGTTATAAAGAAATACTGCTGTTTTACGGTATTTTTTAGGGGTAGAATACGCGTTTAGTGAGTACTTGAGTTAGATCTAACCGCGATGACAGACGATACCTTTGATTTTATTCAAGGACGCAGCCCAATTTTAATTTCAATGCCACATAATGGCACTGAGATACCTCTCGATATTCAAGCCAATATGTGCGCTTCGGCAAAAAAAATGGTGGACACTGATTGGTACCTTGATCGACTTTACCAGTTTGCTCGGGAGCGAGGCTGTTATTTGATTAATCCCAAATACAACCGCTATGTGATCGACTTAAATCGTCCTGAAAGTGACCAAAACCTTTATCCGGGGCAAGATACCACAGAATTATGTCCAACCACTCAGTTTGATAAACAACCGATCTATTTATCAGATTGCGAGCCGAGTAAACAAGAGATCGCTAATCGGGTAAAAAAATATTGGATGCCCTATCATAGCCGGTTATCGACAGCGCTTTCAGAAATTAAACGTGAATTTGGTATTGCGTTATTGTTTGAAGCTCACTCAATTAAATCGCACGTTCCTCGTTTCTTTGAAGGGCAGTTACCAGATTTTAATTTCGGTGATTTTAATCATAAAAGTTGTTCGAAAAATCTGATAAGCAAAATTATCGATTGGAAGTTGGAGGGGAGTTCTGAGTATAGTAAAGTTGTAAACGGTCGATTTAAGGGCGGGTACATAACTAGAGCCTATGGTGATCCTGATAATAATATTCATGCGATCCAATTGGAACTTTCTCAAGCGACTTATATGAATGAAAGTCGCTTACAATTCGATCAAGTGAAGGCAGAGCAGGTGAAAGAACCGTTAAACACCATGTTTGATATTTTTTTCGACTTTGTGAATAACCAAGATAAATAACCGAAATAAAATACTGAGATAAACAACAAAGGTAAATAAATGAGTAATGTTTTAACTCAAATGATTGAACAGTTATCTGAAGAAGACAAGAAATCATTTGCTCAACTAGCTAAAAAATTAAAAGACCTAGGCGGTGATGTATCAAAACTAGCCAAGGATGAATTAGATTTAATTGCGCAAATGGAAGTTAAGTACGCAGATAAATTTGCAGATTTGGACATCGAGGATAAGCCAGAGACCGAACAGAAAACTCCTGATGATATTTTAAAGAGTAGTTTTGCATCTTATGCAAGACAAATTTTAGCGCGAGATTTAAATAGTCAATTTCCTAAAGAAGAAGATGCTGTGAGATTTGCCTTTCAAAATAAATGGTTGCCTAATGAAGTTAAGGAAAATATTTCAGCAGAGCAGTTATTTGAAGATTACAAGCAAGATATTTGTGATGCAAACCAATGGCGTGAAGAAGTGGTCGGTGTTGAATCCGACAAACGTATGGCTGTCGGATTGACTTGGTTTATGGTGATCTTTAAATTAAATGAAAGGCTAAATTAAGAGCGGTTTTAGGTCGCTCTAATCTTGCTTTTAGATCCTCAGTCCACCATCGACTTCGATGGTTCTTCCGGAAAAATAATCATTTTCGAAAATAAACTGAACCGTGTGAGCGATCTCGTCAGGTTGCCCCATTCGTCTTAACGGAATACTCGATTCGACTTGTTTAATTAATTCAGGTTTTATACTTTGAGTCATTTCCGTTTGGATAAACCCCGGCGCTATCGCACCAACACGAATACCAGCTCTCGCCAATTCTTTTGCCCAAGTGACGGTTAGCGCCACAACTCCCGACTTTGCTGCTGAATAATTGCTTTGACCAATATTTCCTGCTTTTGATATCGAGGAAATATTAACGATGACTCCCGGAGTTTTCTTTTTGATCATTATTTTGGATGCTTCTTTCGCGCACAAAAATACACCAGTTAAATTTACATCGATCACCGATTGCCAGTTAGATAAAGTGAGCGATTCAATCATGCCATTTTTGTTAGCTTTGTTGAGAAATTGATCACGAATAATCCCGGCGTTGTTAACTAAGCCATCGATTTGACCGAATTGCTCTAAGATTGATTGAAAGGTTTTAATAATTTGATCTTCAGAAGAAACGTCCGCTATATAATACTCTGACTGAATATTTTCTCCTTCTAGTTTGGATTTAAGTTGAGAAAGCATTTCTTGATTGAGATCGATCAGCGCTAGAATTGCACCAGCTTTTGCAAGTCTCCGCGCTATTTGTGCGCCTAGACCTTGCGCTGCGCCAGTGATCACGATTATTTTATTTTGTATATTCATTATGCTACCAACTAGATATAGGGAAATATAAAAATTCCTAAAAGAAAAAAGCATTTACCACGCAGGCACAGAGTTCACAGAACCTTATTTGAAAATGTTTTTAATTCTGAGTTCTCCGTGCCTCTGTGGTGCGACAATCTTTTATGTTTTTTTCGACTTTATAACTTAAAGCCCAAGAACTTCTTTACCTTGTTCGAAAACAATATCTACCGGAATATTGGCTTTTTCTAGTCTGGCAAGATCATCAGCGAGCTGTTTTGTGATCACTCCTTTAGTAGCTAATAAATTAACTGCGCCATCGTAATTACCATCACCCTGTAAAACTAAAATCAATTTAGATAGCTCATTCATGGCGATTGTCATTTGATCAAAATTAACTCGGTAGTGTCCAGTTGTTTCATCTCGACTAAACGCACCTTGTTCTTTAAAGAAGTTAAAGCGAACCATATTAGCTTTACCATGAGCACTCGATGCGCCAAAACGAACCGAGCGAAAAATCCCAGCGAGAAAAGTTACATAGTTATCCATAACTTCACCTTGCTTGATATCGCCGGATTTGAATAACTCAGAAACCATATACAATCCCAAAATATCGGCTTTACCTTCTTCCAATGAAGACGCAGTTTCTTTTAAACTATTCCTTACAGTTCCTTTTCCGTCTAGAGTATTTTTAATTCCTAATCCATGAGCCACTTCATGAAACATGGTATTGGCAAAAAACGCATCAAAGGTAATGTATTGACGTTGCTCTTTGTCGATTAGCTCATCTGCTATTGGAAGCAAAATATGATCGAATTTTGCTTTCATGGCATTTTTCAGTTGCAAGCGGCGTGTTCCTTTTGCGAGTTGTACTTCTTCATCATTAGGCAAATTGATAGCGATAGTTTTTGATCCTGCATTGCTGTGTCCTGCATAAAAAACGACATCGTAGGCGTTTAAATCTGAATCTGTACCAGGCGTTTCTTGTTTGTATTTTTCTTCTACGGGCAAACCTTTTTGTAATTTGGGTAAAAATGCGGCGAACCGTGAAAGTTTTTCACTCCACGATAAATCTTTAATCAAAACGTAGGATTCATAAGAGGCGCGATAACCAAACAATAAATCTTCATAAGTTTCGATAGGACCGAACACTAATTCAATCGGGTTATTCTTCATGTCCATCCAGGCCATATCGCTTGGTTGAAATTTATCGGTGGTAATGGCTTCTGCCCGCATAAACAGATATTTTCTAAACTCTTTATCTTCTGCGTAGTTTGCTGCTTCAATTAATATTTTGGAAGCTTCGACGAGTTCCTTTTGGTAAAGTTTATGAAAAGGAACTGAGAAAAGTTTGCCTTGTTCATCGCGTTTTATGACGGAGTATAATCCCTTTGCATCATCTAAATTTGCGCTGTTAAGCTCGTCTTTTGTCATATCTTTTGGATAAAAATTTGCTCCGAGTGGCTTTTCCGAAAATCCAGAAATAAATGGCTCGTCACCTGCGAGACGATCCCATGGACCATAATTAATATCTGCAAATTGACGTGCTTTATTATCTTTGATTGAGTCTAGTAGTTGTGTCTTGTCTCCATAGGCTTGTTGCCAATATAAATCGTCCATTATTTTTGACGCGTCGATCAATAAAGCAATCATCTTCTTCTGATTATCACTGAGGTGAGACAAGTCGCTGGTCAATTTTACTTTCTTGTAAATATCAAACCGTGAATTAGATTGATCCGTTATTTTTTCTTCTTTGACCGAATCTGTTTGGGAAGATGATTCATCTGTGGTGGGCTTCATTTCAGATTGTTCACCGCAACTAATGGTCAATATGGATGCGATTAAAAATAGACTATACTTAAATTTTGGGGTTTTCATGGAATATCCTGATCTAAAGTAAGAGGCTTATCGTTATAACGACAGTTATTTTTATAACATGACTATATCATGGATAAGATCTTAGGTATAAATAGAAAACCAGCCATTAGCAAGATATTTGTAAAATTCAGGTTTTGTTCAGCCTGATTAGGCTTTAATGGTCACTATCGAATCACGCAGTGAATAAAAAAGGTCAGATTAGAAAAGGTCTGAATTGAAATACGCGGATTTGAATTTAATTATTTTAATAAAACCTAGTTGGAGAGAAACATGAAGAAGTCATCGGTCATGAACAAATTGTTGGTAATACTTATGTTGGTGATGGGAGCTCCCTACGTCATTGCCGAAGAAAACTCTTCCTTACAAAGAGATAAATTAGCTAATTTTGCTCCATCAATTAAAGCTAAACCAGCCACAACTTCAGAGGTATCTAAATCTTTATCAATTAATCAAGCTGGTGATGTTTCGATTAAGTTTAGGAGCGAAGCTAGAAAAGATCGAAGCGAGGCTATTACCAAAAACAAAGCAAGCAAGCCGTTAAAATATAGGTCTGAGTCTGCTCCTAAGTCGTCCCAAAATGCCGTCCAAGCTTACGGTTTTTCTATTTACGAGCCAAACACGAGAACTGAACTCCTTGCCGATTTGGACAGTGATGGCTATTTTAGCGAATTTGAGATTGAATTTGACGCTGATTTTGATCAGCTTGACTCTCGAAATGTCTATGCTGTGATCTACTACAGTCAGAATGGAGGTCCTTGGACTGAGTTTTTTGTTACAGAGGTTTATACTATTTTTTCAGACAACGTCGATGATGTTTATAGTGTTAGTTTTCAATTGCTTGCGGACTTTCCAAGTGATGAATATGACTTTTTGATTGATCTGTATGAAGATGGTTTCAGTGAAATAGTAGCGACCATTGGTCCAGATGATACTGATCAACTATATGCTTTGCCGCTTGAAGATGAGGAGCATGAAGTCGCTATCACCTATGTCGCCACGGAATTATTCGGAGATGCCGACGCTGATGGTTTTTATACAGATTTAACACTTGAATATGATATCGAAAGCCAATATCAAGGTGATACTGCTTATGCCGAGATATTTATCACTAATCGCGCAGAAGGGTGGCAGCAAGTGTTAACTTCAGAAGACTTTATTTTGGGGACTCAAACTGAATTTATCGATTTGACTTTTAATTCTGGTTATCCTGCGGGGCGATACGATGTAGAGTTCAATATAGTCAATGTCACCATTGATCAAGTCGTTGCTGGAGCGGGTGCTGAGTACGCATCACTGGTTTCACTACCAATTGAGTCGATAAATAATGACAACTTTTATGATGGTCCGCCGACTTATGTTGATGTGGTGGTTCATGATGGTGGCTCGTTTGGTTGGAGTGTGCTTCTTCTAGGAGTGTTTGCGCTAATGAGAAGAAAAGTCAACTAAGTTATTACCTCCAATTAGAGCTGGTTTGCTTAAGTGAATCATTATTAGTGACAGCAAGCCAGTTCAAACTTAACAGCAGCATTTAGAGGGATCTTTTTATGCTGCTGATTAAATTTCATAAAATGAATACTGCTACGGTGTTTGCCGCAACTAAATTCTGGAAATATTTGCTTACTATCAATATTTCTTATCCGCATAAGCCTGATTGATTGATCTGAAGTTTCTAGCATAAAACTCCCTAAAGGTGCTTCTTCTGAGCGCCACTGACCAGTATCTCTAATTAAACGCAAAATCACCTCAATGCTGGTTTGTATGCCCTTGATATCGTTTAGCCAATGTAACATTTCTTCTTTGCGTGCCTCCGAGGGACGATTCAAGAATAAATGAAGTTCAGGACAATCAAACGAACAACTCCCACCCGGAATACTTGAACGATGTTTAACTGCGGCGATAAATGGGTGCTTGCGAAGCGATTCTCCGAATTTACCTTGATAGCTATTCACCCATTGATGGAGTTGCTCTATTTGCTGTAAAAAGTGCGATAATTTAGAAGAGTCTACCTCAGGGTTTGCAGCTAATTTTTGAAAGTAATGCAGCAGTTTAGTTAGTTCTTTGATTAGTTCTGCACGGGTGTCACCACGAGCCAAAATGTCTAAAATTTCAAAAAGAGTCTTGAGAGCATAAACATGGTTATCAGCAGTATTCAGTGCTAAATTTCGATGAAATTGTTTAAATAATGCCTCGAGTCTAAGATAACCCCGAGTTTTTTCTTGTAATGGGTATTCAAAAAGTATCCTCTTGGATGAGATTATTTTCTCATCTGTATGAGAGGTGTCGTTTTTGCTAGGCTCTTGATTGGGCATTTTAGGGCGCATTCCTTGCACAGTTAGCTAGTTTAAGATATTTAGCGTGAAGTTTATAAACGTCATCTTTTAGTTCTGTTAATGAACCTGAGTTATCAATTATATCATCAGCGAGCAAGCATTTCTGCTCAGAAGTCGACTGCGAGTTGATGATTTTTAACGCATCTGTTTGATTCTTATTGTCGCGCTGTAGTATACGTTCTATTTGTGTTTGTCGATTAACATTGATCACTAATACGCAATCTATCAATTTTCTAAGTCTTTGCGGAATCTCACCGTTTATATCAATTAACAGTGGGATATCTAGCACAACATAATCTGACTGAGACTTTGAAAGCTGCGCTTTCATCTGTTGGTTAATAAGAGGGTGGGTGAATTCATTTAACCATGTTAGGTGAGTTTTGTTAGAAAAAACGATTTTTCCTAGGGTTTTACGATCCAATTCTCCATTCGGCAAGAATATACCATCACCAAATTTATTTTCTAGGTCTTTCAAATGTGGCGAGTGGGGTTTGAAAAGATCGTGAGCAATCTTATCAGAATCAATGACATCAATCCCTAATTCCTTAAAATATTGACTGACTTGTGATTTTCCAGAGGCTATGCCGCCAGTTAAGCCGATTGTTAATCTGCACTTTTCCATTGATTTCAGCCGATTAAGCCAAGCCTGCGAATTGCATATAGTTTCTGATGATAACATCTCCCCATAATAAGGTAATCCAACCCGCAACTGCCAAGTAAGGACCAAATGGGATTTTGGTTCCTTTGTCTTTGCCTTGTATCGCGATCATTAATCCACCAATAATTGCTCCGACTCCTGCGGAAAGAATAACCACGAGTCCGACCCCCTGCACTCCTACAAATGCACCAATTGCAGCGAGAAGTTTAAAATCTCCATGTCCCATACCCTCTTTACCAGTGATCAGCTTAAACAACCAATAAATACTCCATAAGGCAAGATATCCGACAATTGCGCCGAGAACCGCTTCTTGCAGTGGTACAAAAATAGATTGAAATGCGCAGATTAAAGCCAGCCAAATCAAAGGTAGGGTCATCACATCTGGCAAAATTTGGTGGTCAATATCAATAAAGCTCATTGCTACTAAATAGCTAATCAAAACCAGTGAAATAAGTAATGTCCAGCCAAACCCAAAATGCCAGGCCGCTAGTGCAAAGCAAATTCCGGTTAAAAGCTCCACAAATGGGTAGCGTATAGATATCGAGTTGCTACATTCTTTACATTTACCCTTAAGAACTAAATAGCTAATCAAAGGAAGGTTTTCTAGACTAGTAATTTTGTGTCCACACTGTGGGCAGGCTGAGCGGGGGACAACAAGGTTGAATTTTTTAGGCTGTTTATCAAAAGGCTCTTTGGGCGCAGTCAGTTTAAAACCGCGATTTTTGAGTACTTCTTTTGCCATTTCCTCCCAATCTCTGAACATCATAATAGGATAACGAAAAATAACCACGTTCAGGAAACTACCGACGAGCAAACCTAGAATCAGGCAAACAATAACCAGTACGAGTTGGTTTGTATTTAGAACGTATATGATATTTTGCATTTCTTATGTCCGCTAATAAAAAAGAGGCTTAGATTGTTAGTCGGAGCCTCTTTTTTATTAGTAGTTTTGTTAGTTTTTACACAACTTGACCCATTTGGAATATTGGTAGGTACATTGCGATAATTAAACCACCAACTAATACCCCTAGCACGGACATTATAATTGGTTCTATTAACGCACTCAGACCATCCACGGCATCATCTACTTGCTGTTCATAGATATCAGCAATCTTAGAAAGCATTGTTTCTATCGAACCAGATTCTTCACCAATTGCTATCATTTGTACAACCATATTGGGGAATATACCTGTGGACTGCATTGCCATGTTCATTTGCATACCGGTGGTGACATCATTTCTAACTTTAATAATTGCGTCACGATAAAGCGCATTTCCCGAAGCGCCAGCTGCGGAATCAAGCGCATCTACTAACGGAACACCTGCAGCGAAAGTCGTCGCGAGTGTCCGAGTAAATCGAGCGATTGCTGACTTGTGTAATATCTCACCGATGACAGGTGCTTTTAGCAGAGCTTTGTCCTGCTTATCTCGCATTGGCTTTGATTTTTCTAACATTTTCTTATAGGTGAAAAAGAATGCGATGCCTGCAAACAAAAACATCCACCAATACTCTACCATGAAGTCCGAAATGCCTATCACGAAAAGAGTGAAAGCTGGTAAGTCCGCTCCAAAACCTTGAAAAATATCTCTAAATTGAGGAACTACTTTCACTAACAAGATGGAAGTAACTATGACCGCAATCGCGACAACAGCAATCGGGTAGTTAAGTGCCTTTTTTATCTTAGATTTTAACGCTTCTGTTTTTTCTTTATACGTGGCAATTCGATCCAGCATGCCTTCTAGCGAGCCAGATTGTTCACCAGCGTCAACTAAATCGCAAAAAAGATCATCAAACTCTTTCGGATGTTTTCTTAAGGAGTCAGCCATTGTTTGTCCAGCTTCGATATCTCCTTTAACGCTTAATAATAAGTCCTGAACGGCTGGTTTCTCGTGCCCTCGACCAATAATATCGAAAGATTGGACTAAAGGTACGCCAGCCTTCATCATAGTGGCGATTTGTCTGGAAAACATTGCCACATCGGCAGCAACGACCGGCTTGGCTTTACTTCCGCCGAATAATGGGGGAGCCACCTTGTTAACCTTTAGTGGGCTAATTCCTTGCTTGCGAAGCTGAGCTTTAATAACTGCTGGTGTTTCAGCGGTCATTTCACCCTTTACTTTTTGACCTTTTTTGTCAGCACCTTCCCATTTATAGTTAAATTGCTTGGGCGCTTTAGCGGCTTTAGTGCGTTTAGCAGCAGGTCTTCGATCTTTTTTAATTGCTTGGACAGCCATAAACTGCTTCCTTAATGCTTATTCAATAATACTTATCTGTCTTATGTTCAGGCTTTGGTTACAATATGTCAACCAAACTCCGTTTCTTATAGGTTATTAATGTTGAGTGACTCGGCTTACCTCTTCAAGGGATGTGACACCTTGCATAACTTTCAAAAGTGCCGAGCGATGGAGATCGTTCACACCTTCTTTCTTTGCTTGAGCAGCTATATCTAGCGCATTGCCGCCCTCCATCAAAATTTGACCAATTTCTTTGGAAAACTTCATTACTTGATAAACACCTACTCGTCCTTTATAGCCGTTTGTGCATTTATCGCAACCGACTGGTTCATAGTTTTTAAATTTTCCGATTTCTTCAGGAAGAAAGCCAGCTTCAAGGTAGACGTCTTTAGGGAGCTTAACTTCATTTTTACATATTTCACAAAGTCTTCTTGCTAGCCTTTGCGCGATTACCAAGTTTACACTGGTCGCGATATTAAAAGCAGGCACTCCCATATTAACCATTCGAGTAATGGTTTCAGGAGCACTATTAGTATGAAGTGTTGATAAAACTAGATGTCCGGTCTGCGCAGCTTTTATTGCTATCTCAGCGGTTTCAAGATCTCGAATCTCACCAACAAGCACCACATCAGGATCTTGACGTAGAAATGAACGCAGTGCAGAAGCAAATGTTAGTCCTTGCTTGGGGCTTACATTGACTTGGTTAACACCTTCAAGGTTAATTTCAACAGGATCTTCGGCTGTTGAAATATTGGTTTCGACCGTATTAATAATATTGACCGCAGTGTATAGGGAGACTGTTTTTCCGCTCCCTGTAGGGCCGGTGACCAGAACCATCCCCTGAGGTTTGTGTATTGCTTCCATAAACAGCGCTTTTTGCTCTTCTTCGTAACCTAATACGTCAATTCCTAATTGTGCGGCAGCTGAATCCAATATCCGCATTACAATTTTTTCACCAAAAAGCGTGGGAAGAGTGCTTACCCGAAAATCGATTGATTTGGTTTTAGAGAGCTTTAATTTTATTCGCCCGTCTTGAGGAACTCGTTTTTCAGATATATCCAGTTTAGACATTACTTTTAGCCGAGCAGCAATCCTTGTCGATAAATTGATTGGGGGACTGGCGACTTCAGATAAAATCCCATCAATCCTAAAACGTACTCTATAGCGTTTTTCATAAGGTTCAAAATGTAAATCAGAGGCACCTTTTTTTATCGCATCAAGTAATATTTTGTTAACAAAACGTACAATGGGAGCTTCGTCGGCGCTGGCGTCATCTTCATCACCGCCAGGTGTTTCCTCAACGGTTTCAAGATCGAGGTCATCGAAATCGTCGTCGTCAAAGTTACCTATATCTTCGTTTTCTTTTTCTTCAAGGATTTTTTCGATTAAGGCGGTTAGTTTAGACTCATCCAGTAATACGGCTTCAGTGGTAAGACCTGAATGAAATTTAAATTCATCAAGCGCTGACAGATTAGTCGGGTCGGAAACGCCTACATAAAGCCTTTTTCCGCGTTTATACAAAGGGACAGCGTGGTGCTTTTTGATGAGTGGTTCGCTGACTAGGTTGACAGCAATTTGCTCAAAATCGATGGCGTTAACGTCAAATAACGGCACACCAAATTCGGTAGAGGCTGTGACAGCAATGGATTTAGAATCGGCAAAATTGTTATCAACAAGATAGGAAACCAAATTAACTTTGTTCTTTTGGGCACTAGCTACGGCATCTAATGCTGCAGGCTCGTCCAAGAAGCCGTCTTGGATTAGTTTGCGCGCTAATCCACTAAGGACTACGTTTGATTGTGTTGCCATATGTAGAGTCTCGGTTGCCAGAAATACAATTTTAGGACAACTTTATATCTTCTGCCGTAATTACTTTGGTCAGATTATAGTTCAAAAAGCTCGAGAACTCTATATTATTCACTTAAAAAACAACTAGATATATGACACTCTTAATATAAAGACGTAAGTTTTATTTGTGCTTTGAACGCTTAGTCAAATTTAAAAAGCCCGTGAGCTTTATCTGCTCAAAACCTTCCGAGAGTATGAAAGTTTTGGTAGATTGTTTATTTATTATTTTGATTCAATAAGAATAAATAAGTTTAAAAACAAATAGATATAAAAATACCACAGCATAGGCTAAACTAATATCAACTGTTGACAGCAAGTTTCTTAAATAGGAAAGACCTTCGATGTTATCTGATACAAGTATTGTTATTCCTGCAAAAAACGAAGTAGAAGGCTTGCGTGAATTGATTCCCTCTTTGCGTCAACTTTACCCAGAACTGCTAGAGGTTATTGTGGTGGACGATGGGTCTACTGATAAGACTGGAGTTCTTTCTAAAGAGCTAGGAGCGATTGTGGTTTCTCATAATTACTCCAGAGGAAATGGGGCCGCGATTAAGAGTGGGGCGAGAGCCGCTAAAGGTGAATACATTTGTTTTATGGATGCTGATGGGCAACATAAGCCGGAATCTGTGGGTAGGCTGCTTAGTAAGTTGGGTGAAGGGTTTGATATGGTGGTGGGGGCACGAAAGAGAAGTTCTCAATCGAGTAAAGCCAGATTGCTAGCGAATCATTTTTATAATCGTTTTGCGTCTATAATAACTAATTATGCAATCAAAGATCTTACATCTGGACTGAGATGTGTGAGACGCAAACGTTTTATTGAATTCTTGCATTTATTGCCGAATGGTTTTTCTTACCCTACAACAATAACGATGGCATTTTTAAGAACAGGTTATCAAGTCGAGTATATTTATGAGGATGTTTCATCTGAGAGAGTTGGGAACAGCCATATTAGCCCATTAAAAGATGGGCTGAGGTTTTTGTTGATAATATTTAAAGTGGGTACTCTGTACTCTCCTTTAAAAGTTTTTACTCCGTTTAGTGGCATAATGTTCCTGTTAGCTTTTGGTTATTATCTATTCACATTTTTTGTTAGTGGTCAGTTAACTAATATGAGTGTAATTTTATTTACTACATCAGTGATTATTTTTCTGATAGGTTTAGTTTCTGAGCAAATAAATACATTAATATATATGAAAAGTCAGGACAAGTGAAAAATATATTAGTTACGACGACAACCTTTCCTCTGAATGAGAAAGACGCACAACCGGGCTTTATTTATAACTTAGCCAAAGTGTTAGTTGACGACTTTCATGTTACTGTTTTGGCTCCTAGAGGTGAGTCTTCAAAAAAGCAAGAAAGGATAGGTAAAATAGACATAGTGCGTTATCCCTATTTTTTTTCGAAATTTGAAACGCTTGTTTATGGCGGTGGTATTTTAGAAAATTTACGATCTAACCGTCTTAATTATGCTCTGATCCCTTTTCTTTTAGTTGCACAGTTGATCAGTCTATGGCGTGTAATTAAGAATAAAAATATAGACGTGATAAATGCCCATTGGATTATTCCTCAAGGGGTAATTGCGATTTTGGTAAAGAGGTTTATTCGAAAAGAAATGAAAGTCGTGATTACTTCTCACGGAAGCGATCTATATGGTTTACAGCGATTAAACAGAATAAAAAGATGGGTTTTGAACCAATCTGATTCGGTGATCGTAGTGAGTTCCGCAATGAAAAGCTATTGTTATGATGTTTTAAAAGTTGAAGCTTGTAAACCAGTGTATGTTCGTTCGATGGGCGTAGATCTTCTCTCTACGTTTGTACCGACGTCGAGTGTGGAGAAACGACAGGGCTTGGTTTTTGTCGGGCGAATCTCAGAAACGAAGGGTTTGTCGACTCTAATCGACGCTTTGGCACACTTGCATGCAGAAGGTCTTAAATTAAGTCTTAGTGTAATTGGAGAAGGAGATGCTCTGGATGAGGTCAGGCACAAGGTTAATATTCTTAATTTAGCCGGATATACTAATTTTATGGGAAGAATAAAAAATACCGAGATCCCAGCTTTCTTAAATGCGCACGCTATATTTGTGATGCCATCGTTTCAAGAAGGGCTCGGACTAGTGGCTGTTGAAGCTATGGGGTGCGGTTGTACCGTTATTGCCACAGATCTAGATACGATTCGCGACGTTGTTAAACCGGGAAAAACGGGTTTTTTATTTGAGGCGGGTAACGCAACTGCGCTCGCTGAACAGATTAAATTAGTCGAACCGGATCTTAAACTAAGATCACATTATGCAGAGTCTGGTAGACAATTCGTACTCGATAAATTTGACTGGTCTAAGGTTGCTGAGGAATACTCTAGTATACTTAGATTATAGTTTTGGTGACAAAAGAAATCTTTTTAGAGTGAGAGAAAATTGAGTGAGTAAAATTGCGCTAATAACAGGAATAACGGGACAAGATGGTTCGTACCTTGCTGAGTTTTTGTTGGAAAAAGGGTACATTGTGCATGGGATTAAACGTCGCAGTTCTTCGTTTAATACCCAACGTATCGATCATTTGTACGAAGATCAACACGGCAAAGACCCATCTTTTATTCTTCATTATGGCGATCTAACCGACTCATTAAATATTACTAAAGTCATTAATGAAGTCAAACCCGATGAAATCTATAACCTCGCTGCTCAATCACATGTAGCGGTTTCATTTGAAAATCCGGAATACACTGCTGAAGTCGATGCGTTGGGACCTCTGAGAATTCTTGAGGCTATTCGCTTTTTGGGATTTGAATCTAAATGTCGATTTTATCAAGCCTCTACATCAGAGTTGTTTGGAAAAGTTCAGGAAGTTCCTCAAACTGAAGCGACTCCATTTTATCCCCGCTCTCCGTATGGAGTTGCAAAGTTGTACGCTCATTGGATAACCATTAATTATCGCGAAGCTTATGGTATTTTTGCCTGTAACGGTATCCTATTTAATCATGAATCGCCGAGGCGAGGTGAAACTTTTGTGACACGTAAAGTAACGCGTGCTTTAACTAATATTTCTCAGGGGCTTGAATCTACTTTATATATTGGAAATCTTGATGCAAAACGGGATTGGGGGCACGCAAAAGATTATGTTGAAATGCAATGGTTGATGTTACAGCAAGATGAGCCTGATGATTATATTATAGCGACGGGAATACAGTACTCAGTAAGAGAGTTTATCTTACAAGCTGCAAAAGTACTTGGTCTTGTGCTGGAGTTTACAGGAGAGTTCGAAAAGGAAGAGGCGAGAATAGTGAGCATTGCTAGAAAAGACACGCCAGGCTTCAACGTTGGTGATACGATCGTGAAAATAGATACCCGATATTATCGTCCCTCTGAAGTGGAAAGTCTGCTAGGCGATGCCGCTCAAGCTAAGAAAAAATTGAATTGGGAGCCAAAGATTTCTTTTGATGAGCTTGTTGATGAAATGATAAGCCACGATTTGAAAGAATCCAAACAAAATTTGCTCTTAAAGCAACATGGATTCGAACCCATTTCTCCAAAAGTTGACTAATTATATGTCTACTAAACGTATTTTTATAGCAGGACATAATGGAATGGTCGGTAGGGCAATTCATAGGCGTCTTGCACAGGATAAAAGTGTAGAGATAATTACCAGAGAAAGACATCAATTAGATCTTATTGACCAAGCGTCAGTTAATAGCTTTTTTGCGACCGAACGCATCGATGGTGTTTATCTTGCTGCAGCAAAAGTGGGCGGGATCTTTGCGAATAATGAATACCCAGCTGAGTTTATCTATGAAAACTTAATGATCCAATCCAATGTAATACATGCTGCACATTTCAACGATGTTCAGAAGCTCTTATTTTTAGGGTCGTCTTGTATATATCCAAGATTTGCCGCTCAACCAATTAAGGAAGAGTATTTGTTGACTGGGGCTCTTGAGCCAAGCAATGAACCTTATGCAATTGCTAAAATAGCAGGTATTAAGCTTTGTGAAAGCTACAATCGGCAGTATGGACGAGATTATCGTAGCGTGATGCCAACCAATCTTTATGGTTCACATGATAATTTTCACCCAGAAAATAGCCATGTCATTCCGGCATTATTGGTGCGTTTTCATGAAGCTAAGTTAAATAATGATAAAGAAGTTATTGCATGGGGAAGCGGTAAGCCAATGCGAGAGTTTTTGTATGTTGATGATATGGCAACAGCCTCTATACATGTAATGGAATTAGATAAAGCAATTTATGATGAGAACACCGAACCCATGTTAAGCCATATTAATGTAGGGAGTGGAGTTGATTGCACTATTCGTGATTTAGTTGAGACGGTGGCGAAAGTGATTTGCTATCAAGGTGAGATAGTATTCGATTCGACCAGACCCGATGGCATATCAAGAAAATTAATGGATGTATCACGGTTAGAACACCTAGGATGGAAAACCAACACAAGTTTAGAACAAGGGCTTAAAATGACTTATCAGTGGTTTTTAGAAAATCAAAATAATTTCCGAAAATAATCTTGATTACTAAACTAAAAGCACTAAGCCAGCATCAAGGGTTTATGCGCTATTTTCAAAATACCTCATGGCTCATGGGCGAGAAAATTTTGCGCATGTTTGTTGGCTTATTTGTCGGCATTTGGGTGGCACGCTACTTAGGACCAGAACAATTTGGCTTACTGAGCTATGCGCAAAGTTTTGTCTCCCTATTTACAGCGATTACGACACTTGGACTAGACGGCATAGTCGTACGTGAGCTGGTCAAAGATGAAACCCAAAGAGATGTTTTGTTAGGCACGGCTTTTGGGTTGAAGTTAATTGGAGCAATATTCATTTTGCCCGTATTAGCTGTTGCTGTGCAATTTACCAATAACGATGACTATACCAATCTATTAGTATTCATCATTGCCTCTGCAACGATTTTTCAAAGTTTTAATGTCATCGACTTTTATTACCAGTCTAAAGTACTTTCAAAATATGTGGCATTAGCTAATAGCATTAGCTTTGGTTTTTCTAGCCTGATTAAAATTTTATTACTGGTTAATCATGCCCCATTAATAGCGTTTGCCCTAATAATCGTAGTAGATGTTTTTCTATTAGCGCTAGGGTTTATTTATTTTTATAAAAAAACAAGTCAGCTTAAATTATTTAGCTGGAGTTTTAAGTGCTCTATGGCTAAAAGCTTGCTTAAAGATTCTTGGCCGTTGATTTTTTCTAGCCTAGTTATTTCGGTATCTATGAGAATTGATCAGGTGATGATTAAAGAAATGTTAGGTATTGGAGCTGTGGGGCAGTATGCTGCAGCAGTACGTATAAGTGAGGCGTGGTATTTTATTCCTATAGTGATAATAAGCTCACTTTTCCCCGCGATTATCAATACTAAAAAAATAGGTGCAGAGCTTTACTCTGCTCGATTGCAACGCCTATATAGATTAATGATTTGGTTGGCAGTTGGGATTGCATTGCCGATGACATTATTAAGTGATTGGCTTGTGATTTTTTTATATGGTGTGGATTATGTGCAAGCTGGCATTGTGTTGATGATTCATATTTGGGCTGGGGTGTTTGCATTTTTAGGGGCTGCAAGTGAAAAATGGCTTCTAGCAGAAAATTTACAGAAATATCACATGATAAATACCTTTATTGGTACTTTTATTAACATTGTACTAAATTATTTTTTAATTGAAATATTCGGAATACAGGGAGCGGCTTACTCAACTTTAGTAGCATATTCTGTTGTTGTATATTTTTGTTTATTTATGTTTAAAGATACACGAAAAAATTTTTATAATATGACAAAAAGCTTTATATTTGGGTTCCAGAATGATAAAGATGATACTTGATAGTATACTTCTGAAATAATTTATTAGAATGGTATTATGTCTTTCGGTCGAGAATAGGTTGCTGATAAAGTGAGGATGAAAAAAATATTCAGAGAAATTAGTCATTATTTGATAAAGAAAAGAAAGGTGGCAATTGGTTCATTTGAGTTATCTTTACCAGCAGGGCATAAACTGCCAATTTATTTACACGCGCATAAGAAATATGATCAGTTCTTGCCTTTTTTTGTAAATTTTTTTGATGATAATGAGGTGGTTATAGATGTTGGTGCTAATTGTGGTGATACGTTAGCCTCTATGGTTATAGTTAAACCTACTCTTAAATATATTTGTATTGAGCCAGATGATTATTTTTTCTCGTTTTTAGAGGAAAATACTCGATTGTTTAAGTTGAAGTACCCAAAATTACAAGTTCTAAATATTAAGATGATGGTTGGAAAATTACTCACTAGCGCATTACTTAGTGGGAAAGGAGGAACTAAAAACATGGTGCCTTCAGCAAGCCCTAGTGCAATAAAATCATCATCATTAGATGATATCGTAAGAAATAAGTTATCGGGGTTCTGCGGAGCCAATCAAATACGGTTGATTAAATCTGATGTCGATGGTTATGATTGGGATGTTTTGAATTCGGGAAAAAAAATAATTGGTGAAAGCTTCCCGTTTTTATACTTTGAATGTCAGGTGGATGATCTCGAACAAAAAGCGCACTATTCAGACTTGTTTTTACATTTAAAAAATAATGAATATAGTTGGTTTGTACTATTTGACAATTTTGGGCAGGTGCTGGTAAGAACAGATAATATAAATCTCATTGAAGATTTATTGGACTATACTTGGTCACAGACTTTAGGGCGTACAACAAGAACTATTTTCTATTATGATGTGCTTGCATACACAGCTAAAGATTATGCTTTTGTTGAAAGAATTATTGCTATATATAAGGAAATATAGTTATTAAGATCTTAATGACTATATTTCCAGTACATCTCGGTGAATTCGGGGATAGTTTTTTTTCTCTCTGAATTGGTGAAAAATAAGGGGGGGGGGATGCGTTTTTTCTTAAAATTAAGGCAAAAATCAAGGTCAATACTGACAATGGATATAGATGCTCGACTCGATAAAATTCAAGAGTCGTTAGGTAGAATTGAAACTAGGCAAACAGCTGAACTTGCTTCAGGCAATCTATTAAACAACGAATTTAGAGTTTTCTCTCAATGGGGTGAAGATGGAATCATTCAGAAATTAATACGTCATATTGATATAGGTGAAAAAATATTCATTGAATTCGGGGTTGAGAATTATACAGAATCAAATACTAGATTTTTACTTACAAATAACAACTGGTCTGGATTAGTGATTGATGGGAGCCAGAGTAATATCGATTACATAAAAAGAGACAAGATTTATTGGCAGTATAATTTAAAGGCTGAATGCGCTTTTATAACGAAAGAAAACATTAACCAGATATTTGAAAAAAATGGAATAAAAGGTGATATTGGTATTTTATCAATAGATATCGATGGTAATGATTATTGGGTTTGGGAAGCAATAACTACAGTAAACCCAGCAATTGTAATAATTGAATATAATGCGAAATTTGGATCTGATTTATCGGTGACAGTGCCATACGAATCAGATTTTGTTCGTTCTAAAAAACATTATTCGATGATTTATTATGGTGCATCTCTAAAGGCTCTTTATATTTTGGGGAGTAAAAAAGGTTATACCTTGGTAGGGTGCAATTCTAATGGAGTTAATGCTTTTTTTGTGAGGAATGATTTGATGGTGAATGAGATTAAAGAAGTTACTGTCGCAGACGGATATTTTAGTAACTTATTTCGAGAGTCTCGTGATATTGACGGTAAGTTAATGTACTTATCTCCCGAAGAAGAATTAAAGCTTATTTTAACCATGCCCTTAATAGAAATTAATGAATAAAATTATGTCAAAGTCACAAAGAAGTAGCTACCCTCTCGTAAAGAAAGATTCTGTGAGTGGTTGATTAAATGAAAATAGCATACGATCATCAAATATTTAATGCGCAGTTTTATGGTGGAATTTCACGCTATTACACTTTATTGGCTCAAGAGTTATTAAATCTCAAGCTAAATATTGGGGTTTTTGCTGGTTTGCATAGAAATAATTATCTGGCAGACTTGCCAAGTGATATTGTTAGAGGACTTAAGTTAGAAAAATATCCTCCTAAAACTGTGAGTTTATTTCAGATTTTTAACCACTATTTAGTTAATCATCAAATAAGGTGTTGGGAGCCTGAGCTTATTCATGAGACTTATTATTCGTTTATGAATTTTTCAAAATCATCTATTCCGAGAGTAACAACAGTTTACGATATGATTCATGAGTTGTTTCCCCAGACGTTTTCAGTGAGTGATAAAACGAGTGACTGGAAACGTAAAACATTTGACCGTGTTGAGCACATTATCAGTATTTCAAAAAGTACAAAAAATGACTTGGTTAAACTCTTTGATATTGATGAAAATAAAATATCCGTTGTACATCTCGGAGTAGATGTACTATCTTTTTCTGACTATAACCCTCCTTCAAATTTAGAGTTAAAACGACCTTTTTTACTCTATGTTGGCGCGCGAGGTGGATATAAAAATTTTCGTGCTGTATTAACTGCAGTGGCTGCTTCAAAACAATTAAAGGAAGATTTTGATTTAGTAGCTTTCGGTGGTGGCTCATTCGGTGTGGATGAGAAGGCACTTATTGTTTCACTAGGGTTTACAGCAGAGCAAATAAGGCAGGTGAGCGGTGGTGATGACAAACTTGTCGCGCTATATCATCAAGCGACAGCATTTGTTTATCCGTCTCTATATGAGGGGTTTGGTCTTCCACCATTAGAGGCAATGGCGTGTTCGTGCCCAGTTATATCGAGTAACACTAGCTCAATGCCAGAAGTTATTGGCGATGCGTGCGAGTATTTTACTCCAGCTGATAACGAAGATATTCAGCGTGCAATAGAAAAGGTCGTTTATTCTGCTGATCGGATAATAGAGCTGAAAAAGTTAGGATTAGAAAGAGTTCAACTCTTTGGCTGGGGTAAATGTGCAAGAGAAACGTTAGATATTTATGAAAAAATTGTAGGTTAACCTTAATGATACAGAAAAAAGCATTAATTTGCGGTGTAACAGGACAGGACGGTAGTTATCTAGCTAGATTTTTACTTGGAAAAGGTTATGAAGTATGGGGAACATCCCGTGATGCTCAAGGTTTTAGTTTAGCAAATTTGATCCGATTAGAAGTTAGTAAACAGGTTAAGACCCTATCGATGGTTCCAGAAGATTTTCGCAGTGTATTGGTAGCTCTTCGTAAAAGCCAGCCAGATGAGGTGTACTATTTAGCCGGACAGTCTTCAGTTGGATTGTCTTTCGAACAACCCGCAGAAACTATTCAGAGTATTACTATTGGTACACTAAATACTCTTGAGGCTTGTCGAATGTTAGATAAGCCGGTGCGAATTTATCACGCGGGCTCTAGTGAATGTTTTGGAGATACGAAAGGCTTGCCTGCAAATGAGCTTACCTCATTTCAACCACGTAGCCCTTATGCTGTAGCTAAGGCATCTGCTTATTGGTTAGTTGATAACTATCGTGAAGCCTATAATTTATTTGCATGTACTGGGATTTTATTTAATCATGAGTCACCATTACGTCCCAACAGGTTCGTAACACAGAAGATTATTTCAACTGCAAAAAGAATTGCACAGGGCTCTAGTGAGAAATTGATTTTGGGAAGATTAGATATTTCTAGAGACTGGGGCTGGGCACCAGAATATGTTGAAGCAATGTGGGCAATATTACAACAGGACTTGCCCGAGGATTTTGTGATTGCTACAGGTGAAACTAATACCTTACAAGATTTTGTTGACACTGTATTTAGTCATTTTCAGCTATACTGGAAAGATCATGTGGAACAAGCCCAAGAGTTTATGAGACCAAATGACCTACTTGTAAGCTCAGGTGATGCAAGTAAGGCGAAAGATAAACTATCTTGGGAAGCACAGTATAGAATGCGAGATGTGGTGAGGATGATGCTGGAGTAGTAAGCAATGGAATTAAATAATAAATCACAATTCGCAGATGATTATCTTAAACAGGTAGAAAATGGTTTTGGTCTTTTGTCTAAACGAGAATTTTAAATTTTCCTGAGAGATATAAAGCTACCAGGTCTTTCGTTATTTCATCCGTTCGTGTTAAAGTTTAAATATATGAGTAGAGCTTTAGGAATTCAGTAGGTCGTCTATCATATAAAATTTGGCTTGGGTAGGGTGGGGGGCGGAGATTTTGAAATAACAAATAATTCAGAACTGGCTGTTGATATTCCTAGTTTGATGAATCATGATCGAGATAATATCTATATTAGTTGTTCTTATGACCAAGAAAAAGATGGTAAGAGCTTTCACGAAATAGTTGTTCAGGATTTTACATTGAATTCCTTCGATGAATACTTTAGCAAATATTTATGACCAGATACTTGCATAGACTCTCTAATTTAGCTGTAATATGACGATTGAATATACATTGAGCCCACCTTCTTTTCCTTGCCAATGCTTGTAAATGAAACTTATGTTATGTGATGCCGAAAGCAAAACAGTATTTCCTAAAGTAAGCGTTATTACAGCGGTTTATAACGGTGAAAAATATATTGAGGAATGTATACTAAGTGTTCGCTCGCAAACCTATAAAGAAATTGAACATATCATAATTGACGGAGGTTCTACTGATGGAACACTTGCAATAATAAATCGATATTGTGATGATCTATCGTACTGGACAACAGAGCCAGATAACGGGATAGCTGATGCTATGAACAAAGGAATAGAGGCAGCCACAGGTGAATACATTATAATCATTCACACCGATGATAAATTTTATGACGAAAATAGTTTAGCGATTGCAATGAACAACTTGGGAAGTAATGTGGATATGGCGATGTTCTCTATTTTGTATGGAGATAAAGGCGAGTTAAGAAGACCAAAAACATTTGAAATGATTATAAATTTAAAGCCTCAAGGGTATCATCAAGGAATGATTTGCAAGAAATTACTTTTTAATACTATTGGGAATTTTGACCTCACTTATGAAGTTGCAATGGACTATGAGTTTTGCTTGCGAGCCAATCGAAATAAAGCTCAGGTAATGACTTCCTCATTAATTCTTTCTTGTATGGGGGATAAAGGTATTAGTGCTAGAACAGACTGGAATAGTTTACAAGAGCGGTTTTCCGAAGAGCGCCGTATTCACTTTCAACACTGCAATACATTGGCGATGAAAATGTTCTATTTGATCTACTGGCCACTCTATATTGCTTATCGTAAAGTTAAATATATTTTATCTATTAATATGCTGTAATATTTGTTTTGGTTACTAATAACTCAGATTAATTCTTAACTTTAAAAAGAAATCGATTTCAACCGCAGGCTATAGTTGAGTTAAAATGAAAATAATAAGTCCTATTGCGACTGGAAGCGGAGCGTTCGTTCTTCACAAAATGCTCCAGGAAAAATTAACAGACTATGATATTGTGCCGTATCACCCGTTAAAAACACTATTTCCTCCTTTACTTCATAGAGAGGGAAAAACACGTAGCGCCGATATTATTCACTCCGCAGTCGACTATGGTTTTTTCCACTACCGAGTCAATATTCCACTAGTCTTAACTATTCATAGTTATGCGCTCGATTTATATATGAAGCCTTTTTTATCGACGTTGCAAAACGTTCATAGAGTAACTGATTTAAATTGGATCACTAAAATGTCATTAAATCGGGCAACACATTTAACAGCTGTTAGTGAATATGTTGCTGAAAAAGCGAAAACTGAATTGAGCTTACCTACTCCGATTTCCGTTATTTATAATGGAATTGATCATGACCGCTTTGTACCCAAAAATAGAAACTCTAGAAAACTGAAAGTATTATTCTGTGGAAATCTAAGTTTACGAAAAGGTGCTCAGTGGCTTCCTAGCATTGCTGATAAACTATCCTCAAATATCATCATTCAGTACACTTCTGGCTTACGCGATATACCTGATAGTTATAACCATCCTCAATTGGAATGTGTCGGCAAGGTTGAATATAAAAATATGCATAAACTGTATCAAAATGCGGACATTTTTTTATTTCCAACTGTACGGGAAGGTTTTGGTCTGGTTGTTGCCGAAGCCATGTCTTGTGGGTTACCTGTTGTTGCAAGTAATTGTTCAGCCATTCCAGAACTAGTGGATGACCAACTTGGAGGTTATTTGTGTCCAGTTGGTGATACTAATGCATTTTCTAATGCCATAAATACGCTATCTGATAACCCTGAACTTAGAGAACATATGGGTGAATATAATAGAGTAAAAGTTGAAAATAAGTTTACATTAATTCGAATGATTAAAGAGTATCAACAATTTTTCGAACAGTGTCTGGGCTAGTGAGTAGGCACAAGTTTCTGAATAACCTCTAATACCAAATGAGTGAAGAGTATTACCTATTGACGATTATTTTCAGGTCTTCATAGCTTTTTTGCACTTGAGGAGCTAATAGTTTTAATTGTTCTTTTTCCAATAAAACCGCCTCGCTCATGTATCTTTTGGCGAGATCAAAACTTCCCATACTTATAGAAATTTTGACTTTCAATATCTTTGTACCCAAGTAACTAGTCTTTTGTGAAGATTTTTCTGCGTACTCTAATGCCTCCATATTCTTACCAGCGACAAAAAGAATTCGGGCTTTATGATAGAACAACCAGCCCCCAACCGTTGCCATGATTCTAGGGTTGTTCTCTAATCTGGTGAGTCCATTAGTGACAAGATTTGTTGATAAACTAGAGCATTGCCCGCTTTCTTTTCTACTAATTATATTTGAAATAGCAATTAAATACACACCATCGGGCTTAGTATTTTCTAGTCCATCAATAAGTAAGCTGATATCTTCATTACTGTTTTCAAAAAAACAGTAACTCTCAATAAGGCGCATGCGGGTACCAAGATCCATAGGAGCAACCTTCAGCGCTTGTAATAGGAATGTTCTTGCTGAGGCAGGATCGTTATAATTGTGAAGCCAGGTCATAGCTGCCGCGTGTTGTGCTCTGACTGATGTTGGGTTTTCTTCTGCCCAGGTAGTAAATAGCCTAAGTGAGTCGCCCCAAATTGGAGTTGTTATTGCCGTGATAAATGATATCAAAAGTAAATAAGAGCTAGAAAGATAAATAAATGTTTTTTTAGTTTTATTGTGTAGTTCAATGCCCAGCTGAAAAAGAATAAAAATGAGGCAGAGTGAAGGCAGATAGTTACGGTGTTCGAAATATAGCTCAAGAGGCAAAATGGTTGACTCAAACACATGTCCAAGGAAAAACCAAAGAATAGCCAGACTCACGAAAGGTTTTGATATTCTCAGTTTTATAGCAGAAGCAATCAAAAATATAATTCCAAAGATGGATAAAACTGTTGACAATGGTTGTACCAAGCTTGTTGAAATAACTATATCATCGTGAAACATTCCAGAACCGCTAGCTTGAGGCAGGAAAATACTCGATAGGTACTGAAATAGAATTCTGGTTTCTGTCAAAACTCTTTGTGTAAGATCAAAGTCTCTATTTAGCCATTGACCGTCCCAAACTCCACCAATATAAATACTTCCTACGAAAAAAATTAAAAGTGGTCCAACCAATAATAAACTTTGCCAAATTATAGTAAACCTAGGCGTGTAGGATAAGCGTTTTCGAAAAACCGTGTAATTGAGTGCAAACACAAAAAGCGGGGTGGCAATTGCTGTTTCTTTTGAAAGAACTCCTAGTATGCCCATAATAGATAAAAGTGCGATTAGAACCGAAAGTGACGCGTTAAGTTTCAATTTATGGTTGTTAACGTAATTGGTATAAATTATCAAACTTAGTAGCGTAAAAGTTCCCCCAAGTAGTGTCATCCTTTGAACTATTTGTAAGACTGACGTTATATGAATAGGGTGTAAGAGCCAAATGACAGTCCCGACTAAAGGAATAAAGTTACTAAGATTGGTATTATGATCTTTGTTGTATAGCAGAGTGATTTTATACAAAAATATAAACATTAGCCAAGCATTAAAAAAGTGAATCAATAAATTTGTAATTTTGAACGAAAATGGGTCAGCTGGCCAAGTTTGTGCATTGAGAGTAAAGGTCGCCAGAGATAGAGGGCGTCCCAGATAGTTACCGCCTCCACTTAAGACAAAATCAAACCATGCATCTAAACTATCTATTCCTCCATTTATCCCAAGGCTGTTTAAGTTGTATAAATCATCGAATAAGAAGGGACCTGACATTGAAGGCCAGTATATTGCGAGTGCAATGAATAATATGACCGACAATAACCTTTTTGAATTTTTGATTTTTAGTGTCGCTGCTGTCATCTGTTAGGAGCTACTTTAATTAAAAGAGTAATTTCATATTTAGGGCTGATTGGATTTTTTATTTCATAGTACAAAACCTTACTAAGGTGGGATTACTAATAAAATGCTTTGCTATTATAGATTACTGTCGAGCGCTTGGAAAAATATAGCAAATTAAGTTGAGAATCAGATAAAATGGAGAGCGAAAACTAGAAGCATCTTGCCGAGCACTTAACGAATGGAGAGAGTACTCGACAAAAGTATTTAAACCAATTTAATTATCGACACTCTGCAGGAACATAGGCGGCGTTACCTGGAGAAGTACAGGCCCAAACAATTCCCTGACCGGCAGTAGTTCCTGGTGTAGGAGTTAAAGTGACTATGATAGGATCGGTTACACCGCTCACGCCATGTGCTACTGAAGCAGCCAAAGCACCAGTTCCATCAGTACAGTTTAAAGTGGTCAAATTTGTTAGCACACCACTAGTGATTCCAGCACATCGACTGGCTAAACCATTAGCAATATTTTCAGAAACTGTAGCTTTTGCTCCACTAGCAATAACAACCCCTTCAGAAACTTTTGCTCGGACGGTATAGTCCTGATAAGCAGGCAGTGCTATTGCAGCCAAAATACCAATGATCGCTACAACGATCATCAATTCAATTAATGTAAAACCTGATTGTACTCTATTCATCGGTAAACCCTCTATTAGTTAAGTTGAGACGCTTCAAGGAAATAATCTTCCTCAATATCAAATAATGTCCTTATTAAAAAGTAGACCATTTCTTTGAAACATCAAGAAAAAATCTTTTCGGTTAAGTTAAAGCAAAAACAGTGCCGTTTCTGTAGTTTATGATGTTTAAAAGCACTAAATTTCTATTTTTACTCAATATTTGTTTAGAAAACTCTCATAAAAACAAGCGCTTAGATGTGATTTAAACTCCGGTTTTATTGAGCCTTATGTTTGGTTTGAAGGTTACCTTTAAACTATTTCAATAATCTTGTTGCGATCCAATCTCTATAAAGTGCCGATTTAGGGCAGGAGTGAACTTGATTTGTCACATTGTCAGTATGTTATCGAAAATTTAGTACTTTTATTTTAAACCTGTATTCCACGGATCAAGATAAATATAGGTCTTTATCAAACCTGTTTTGCCATCTATTGCTAGCACGATGCTTTCGTAAGCGCTTGATTGTAAGGGCAAAAATACAAGTTCCGATATATTTTGATTGGCACTAAGAAAATTATTAATGATTTTTTTTGACTCTTCATTTGATTGGAGCAATTTATCTAAATCAATAGATTTTTTTGCTATAGCTTTTATATTCGGTCTAATCGGGTAATGGCGTTCAGCAAGCTTCTTGATATTAATACCATTGATCAAAAATTCAGAACGCTCCTTGCTTGACTGAGGAGGTAAAACATAAGTCATAAGCGGAAAGCTACCATCATAACCCGTAAACCGTTCCATAGGAATATCATCAAAGTATTCCTCAGAGGCGAGCACTACCTCAAACCGATCTGCGACGAATGCATAAGCTACTGGTCGCTGTTTATAGATTAACATTCCGCCGTAGGCTAAAGCTCCAACCTGCAAAATCGCAATTACTGTCAAATCGAATTTGAGCCCTTTTTTGCCTGGTACGTACAATAATAGCGTCAATATTGGACCGAGAATGGCATCAACGGGGATCAGAATTTGTAGACCTTGCCAGACATCTTCTAATTTAAATAACGGTCCCGGATACCAAATTTGAGTTGCTATCAATAAAAATAGCGTAATGACAATGATGCTAAGTGCTAGATGGATTCCGAAAGCTTTGATTCTTATTTGTAGTGGCGTCATAAGAAGGTAATTGCAGTTAGAAATATTATCCGATACCAAAATTCTAGTATGAAATTAACGAGATTTAAAGCCTTAATTTAGGAGTGTTAAAAACTGAGCTCACAGGTGATTAACCATCAAGGTAGGTTTGTTCGTTTAGTTGGTAATTTCGAACTGTCGAGGAATTTATCATATTATCAGCTAATATTCCCTTCTAAACCAGTCTACCCCAACTCAACCCGCAATGACAAATCAACGGCTTTGACATCTTTGGTCAGTGCGCCTACTGATATAAAGTCAACACCTGTTGCGGCGATATCTGCAATAGTCTCAAGGTTGATATTGCCAGAAGCTTCTAGTTTTGGGCTAAAATCGCTTTGATTGACCGTTTTTCGGGCTTTCCTCATGTCGGCTAAACTGAAGTTATCCAACATGATTACTTGTGCTTTGCCTGCGATTGCTTGATTTAATTCATCAATCGATTCAACTTCGATTTCCAGCAATTTATCAGGGTGATTTTTTATTGCCATCTCCAGTGCCTGTTTTATTCCTCCGCAAGCAATGATGTGATTTTCTTTGATTAAAAATGCGTCTGCGAGTCCCATTCGGTGATTAGTTCCGCCACCGCACACTACAGCATACTTTTGTCCGAAACGCATTCCAGGAATTGTTTTGCGAGTATCTAATAGTTGGCAAGTTTCATTGCTCAGGTTGGAATTCATCTTGTTGACATATTCCCAAGTTATGGTGGCTGTGGCTGAAAGAGATTGCAAGAAATTCATCGCGCTGCGCTCACCAGTGAGCATTTGTCTGGCGTTTCCAGAAAGCTCGCAGATAATTTGATTGGCTTTCAAGGGCTGCCCGTCTTTTGCTTTCCAGTTTATTTGTACGCCAGAACCTAATAACTCAAAAACTTTTTCGACCCAGTGGGTGCCGCACAATATTGCATTTTCGCGAGTAATCAATTTCGCGCTAGCGATGCGATCATCGTCAATCAATTCTGCACTGATATCGAGGTTACTATTGCCACCGAGATCTTCGTCTAGTGCGATCTTGCACATTCTTTCAATTTCATCCTCCATAAGAGAGTGAAAGTTGAAGTTATTATTGCTTGTTGTACTAGTATGTGGTTGATCCAATTTGTTTATCCAGTGAGTATATTTTTTGTGATATTTTAACAACTTTTATGTGACTTATGTACCAAGAATTATTGAGATGATTGTGATTGTTTCTTGATAGAATAAACTAAAGCTTTGGTGAGGTATGTTTAGACAATCAGCGTCAATCAGCAGTTAGTACTTCTAACGCGACCACTTGTCTGATTTGCCTGTTTGAGCCTTAATAAATGAGGCTTAGATCACATCACTTATTAAGTGTGTGAGCTATAAATATCCTTATTAACCTGAGAGTATCGAAGATTACAATCTGACCATGTGTAAAGTATATGGTTAACTATATTTCCGCTAGAGGTCAAACTCGTGAGCCCACGAAGTCACATCGTTAATTTGTCAACAAAATCTAACAACGATAAGTCTATGGACAGTTATCGTCCGTTGCCTGTTTTGGTCAAAAATGCCCAATCGATCTGTATTGATGATTTAGAAGCAAAATTAGTAAAAATGCTCGACACTGCCGATGATAGGTTATTCGACATGGCAGAAAATCGCTACAACAATACTCAGTTTGATGCCATGCGTTTATTGCGACTTAAGCGAGAAGGCTTGATCAATGGATTTAAACAAGAGTTAGTTAATAATTTTAAACGAACTTTGGGTAAAAAAGATGGAGTTGAAATTAGTGACGATAATGTTGAGTCTCTATCGTTTGAAAATATTGCACTGGTTAAAGATGATGATCTCGAAGAAGATATAGCGACTGATGCAATGGTCAATAAGGGTAAAACCAAAAATCAGGGAGCGATTGAAAATATAAGAACTCGTTTGGACACTTTGGTGACCTACCAAAGCGTAGATGAAATAACCAATCCGTTTGAGCCTGCATATATTTGCGAAGCTTTTAGGCAAGCCTCCCAGCAAACCCTCGACTTAGACATTGCTTCACTGTTAGTGATTTACAAATTATTTGATCGCAGCGTTATCGATGAACTCGATTCTCTTTATCAAAAGATAAACCAGTTTTTTATCGATAAGGGGATACTACCAGAACTAAAACACATTGTTCGTAAAAAGCGACCTTCTGCGGAAAACTCTGAAAGCGAGTTATCAAGTAATCCGCTGGATGTTATTGCTGAAATGTCGATTAATCAATATGCTGATCAAGTTCAAGACGGTTCGATTGATAACCGAGACAACGGCGGAACAAACTCGAACAATGGGGCTAATAATGTTTTTGGCGCTATTCAGCAACTGATGTCTCAAAATCGTGGAGTCGCTCAATCGGGCGTAAATACTTCGCAATCGGCATCTGCTTCGTCACAAAGTTCAACAATGAACGGGGGAGCAGCAAGTACACAAGTTGGAAAGTCGCAACCGCTAGAGACTCAAGATTTACTTCAAGCTCTGTCCAGTATTCAAGTAAGCCAAGGTCCACAAACTGCAGCAAACGGACAAGTTCAGCCGGTTAATTTACGAGAAACTATCGGCGCACAAATACCCAACTTTGTCAGTGTTGGAGGACAAGTTGGTTTTGGTCAGTTTAATGAAGACATGATCGACATTATCTCAATGTTGTTCGATTTTATCCTGGAAGATAAAAATCTCAAGCCTGAAATTAAAAGTATTATTGCAAGGCTTCAGATCCCAATGTTAAAAGTAGGGTTAGTTGATAAAACCTTCTTTTCAAACAAACGTCATCCCGCACGAACATTATTAAACGAGCTTGCTTATGCAGGTTTATCCTGGGATAAAAAAGATCACACCGCTGAAAGCATGTTTGAAAAAATTTCCAGCATATCTGATAAAGTGATCAATGACTTTGAAAACGAAGTGAATATTTTCTCTGAGCTTTTAGCGGATTTCCTTGATTTCAAAGAGAAGAATGAACAGCGAGCTAAGATTTTTGAGCGCAGAACACGTGAAGCTGAGGAAGGTAAAGCTAAGTCTGAAAGCGCCAGAAGTGAAGTCAACAAAGCTCTCAAGAAAGCCTGCAAAAATAGGTATGTGCCAGAAGTAGTTAAGTCTTTACTTAAGAATGTCTGGTCACACGTGATGTTATTAGAGCGCTTAAAAGATAACGAAGAAGGCTGGCAAAAAAAGGTAAAAATTGCTGAATTACTGGTGTGGAGTGTACAGCCCGTTAGTGACGCAAAACGGCTAGAAAAATTAACCAGTAAAGTACCTTTGTTAATCAAAAGTTTACGCAAAGGAATGACGCTTATTTCATTTTCACCCATTGAGTCATCTACATTATTCGATCAACTTGAGCGTTGTCATCTTGACATTGTTGGAGAAGCAAAAAATAGGATTAACCAAGCATCTAAAGAGGAAATTTTGAGGCTTCCTGCGATTGATATGAGTAAAAAGTCTTCGGAGTCGCAAGTTGATACACAAGAATATCAAAGTCATCAGGTTGTAGGCGATACTTCAGTTGATAATATCATCATCGAAGATATTGCTTTTACAGGGATTTCAGTTGAAGAATTACAAATTGAAGATATCGGTTTTTCCAAAGCTACCACAGGCGAAGTTTATGAAAACAAAGTGAGTGAGCCAGTAGAAATTGATATCGAAACCATGCAAACCGTCCAACAGCTAAGAGCTGGAAGTTGGTTGGAGTTAAAAATTGATAACGAATACAGGCGCACTAAGCTTGCCGCAATCATCGCATCGACAGGTAAATATATTTTTGTTAATCGTAATGGTATGAAGATGGCTGAGTTTTTGACAGAAGAATTATGTCAGTATTTTCAACTTGGCAATATCAAGATCTTGGATGACGAAGCTTTATTTGACCGGGCTTTAGAATCCGTTATATCCAATCTACGGACGATGAAAAAACAAGCTTAGTTGATCTTGAGTTGAGCAAAATAAATACGATCTGAATTGTTAGCAAACACTAGAGTACCCATCTATTTATATCGTTTACCTATTTATACTTGGCTTGTAAATACTTATAATCACAAGATCTGCGACTCGATCTCGAATTAGACTCTTTATGGCTATTATCGACGGTTTTTTATCGTCAGCGGTTCAGCTGGCATCTTCTCACTTTAACCATCGTCCAGTGGGCGAAGAAATATCTTTGTTAGTCATTCATAATATTAGTTTACCGCCTGGACAGTTTGGGGGTAAATATATTGAAGACTTTTTTCTTGGTCAACTAGACACTTCGGCACATGCATCTTTCGTTGATATCTCCAATTTGAGGGTTTCTGCTCACTTAGTAATTAAACGGGATGGAGAAGTGATTCAGTTTGTTAATTTTAATCGGCGAGCGTGGCACGCGGGCGTTTCGAGTTTTTCGGGACGAGAAAACTGTAATGACTTTTCTATAGGGGTAGAGTTAGAAGGGACTGATGATATTGAGTATACCGATTTTCAATATCAACAATTAACGGATATCACTAAGCAGTTAATATCGACTTACCCGAATATTACAAAAGATAAGATCTGTGGACATTCAGATATCGCACCTGACAGAAAAACCGATCCGGGTGACAGTTTTGACTGGTCTCGTTATAAGCAGAGCTTGTAAATTTATTACCTATGACATGATTGCTAGTAAAGGCAGCTGTCAATCGGTATTATTAGTCTTAATAAATCGTTTCTCGCATGATTGTTTGTGGGAGGCTTTGGTTTTAATTTAGGGAAATCAAATGATTCTTATCAGCTTATTAATCGTATTAGCACTGGAATTTCATTTTAAGATTGGAAGTGAATACCGCGACTTTAAATGGTTTGATAAATTCCGTGATTTACTGACAGATATTTTCTCAGAAAAAGGCTTTTTCGAATCATGGGGAGGCGTGTGCCTTATTTTGCTATCGCCAATATTGGTTTTATACGGATTTGTCAGCATTTTTGATGGAATCCTCTATGAATTTGTTCTATTTTTGGTCTCCGTTGTAGTTTTGTTCTTAACACTCGGACCGATATCCCTTGAAAAATCCTTTGAACATTATTTCGAATCAATGGAAAGGGATGATTTAGAAGGTGCTTTCCTGCATTTACAACAAGACGACGGTCAACGAAGCCAAGAGCCAGATACAGAAAGTGAACAGCAGAATCCTAGTCTACCCGAAGGTGATGAGCTAGTAAGAAGTGCGACTAGAAAGATCTTAGTCGAGAGCCAAAAGCGCTATTTTGGTACAATAGCCTGGTTTATCTTTTTAGGTCCGCTAGGGGCTTTATTCTATCGATTGTCACATATTTATCGCGATTCTTGTCTGAATAGGGAATTTGACGAGCATTTACCATTAGTGGAAAGTGTTATTCATTGGGTCGATTGGGTGCCTGCGAGGATCACGAGCTTATTGTTTTTGCTTACCGGTGATTTTGTGAAGGGATTCTATCGTGTCAAAGATTATTTATATGATGCTGATGCTAGCAATGATCGGTTAATCTCTGAGACGGGAATTGCTTCGTTAGGTCTTGAAATGGGAGTGAGCTCTACCGATGTTGACGAAAATTACTCTTCTATTGATCTCGTACATCGCACGGTGATCATTTATCTTGTTGTTGCCGCAATAATGACGACTATTTCCTAGTTAGACTCCCAATGCCTTTGAGTTTAACTCTACTTAAAGCTTAAAGGCATTAGCAAACTTAAAATTTCTTTCTCTTCTAATTCTTCCTTTTCACATTTGTTTGTCTCGTTTTCCTTTGAGAGAGATAAAAACAAGTTAGCTATGGTAACTAAAGTGTTGTGCAATTGCCGAACTAGGAAAATTGATATATAGACAGATAAATAACAAAACGAAAATAGAAAGCCCCAAATCAGCCAACTTGGTAAAAATGTTAGCTATGCTAATATTTGAGTTTTACCTGCTTGAATGATACAGTTCGCAAATCCTTCCAATTATAGATAGTCAATCATACGAGTAAAAGTTCTTTTAACTGCTATACTTTTTTGAATTGCTGATTAGATTTGCCTATTTAAATTTACGTCACTAGCCAGAAACACAGATGGATCTAGCTGAGGCGTATTAATTTGTTACCAAAGAGAAAGATTATGGAAAACCCAACTCATCAAGATATTGATCCTATTGAAACACAAGAGTGGTTAGAAGCACTTGAAGCTGTACTGGAAGAAGAAGGTACCGAACGAGCCCACTTTTTGTTAGAAAAGCTGATTGATATGGCACGTCGTTCAGGTGCGCATTTGCCATACAAAGCGACCACCGCCTATTTAAATACCATTCCCACATCAAAAGAAGCTCGAATTCCCGGAGATTTGGCAATTGAGCAACGCCTAAGATCAATCATTCGCTGGAATGCGATTGCGCTAGTTTTACAGGCGAGTAAAAAAGATAAAGAGTTGGGAGGGCATTTATCGAGTTTTGCTTCGTCGGCAACATTATATGATGTGGGTTTTAATCATTTTTTCAAAGCCGCAAATCAGGAGCAAGAAGGTGATTTGATCTACTTTCAAGGTCATTCATCACCTGGTATTTATGCAAGAGCATTCCTCGAAGGGCGGATCAGTGAAGATCAAATGAAGAATTTCCGCCAAGAGGTAGATGGACAAGGACTTTCTTCTTACCCACACCCTTGGTTGATGCCAGACTTTTGGCAATTTCCGACTGTTTCTATGGGGCTTGGGCCAATTCAGGCGATTTATCAAGCTCGATTTCTTAAATATTTAAAAGATCGTGAGCTTTCAAATACCAACAGCCGAAAAGTATGGGCGTTTTTAGGGGACGGCGAAACCGATGAACCGGAATCTTTAGGCGCTATTTCTTTAGCAGGACGTGAAAAACTTGATAACTTGGTCTTTGTGGTCAATTGTAATTTACAACGACTCGACGGACCGGTTCGCGGTAACGGCAAAATTATTCAGGAATTAGAAGGTGTTTTTCGCGGTGCCGGTTGGAATGTGATTAAAGTTATTTGGGGACAGTATTGGGACCCTCTATTGGCGCGAGACGTCGATGGCAAATTACTCAAAGTTATGGAAGAGACAGTCGATGGAGAGTATCAGAACTACAAATCCAAAGGTGGAAAATTTACCCGTGATTATTTTTTTGGTAAAGATCCAGCGCTGCTAGAAATGGTCGCAAATATGTCCGATGCCGATGTCTGGCGCTTAAACCGTGGTGGTCATGATCCAACCAAAGTTTACGCAGCCTATCATGAAGCGGTGAATCATACCGGACAACCAACGGTTATTTTGGCAAAAACCGTTAAAGGTTATGGCATGGGCGAAAGTGGCGAAGGCAAGAATATTTCTCATCAAGTGAAAAAAATGAATTTGGATGCGCTTAAGCATTTTAGAAATCGTTTTAACGTGCCTATTGAAGACAAAGATCTAGAAAAAACACCTTTTTACCACCCCGGCGAAGATAGCCCAGAAATTAAATATATGCGCGAACGTCGAGGGGCTCTTGGCGGATATTTACCAGCAAGACGTAAAGAGTCTGATAGTTTAGCCATTCCACCATTAAAAACCTTTGATTCCATTACTAAAGGTTCCAATGGAAGAGAAATTTCTACCACAATGGCGTTCGTGCGAATGCTTAATGTTTTACTCAAAGATAAATCGCTAGCGCAGCATATAGTGCCAATTATTCCTGACGAAGCAAGAACCTTCGGCATGGAAGGTATGTTTCGTCAAATAGGTATTTATTCCTCCGTTGGTCAGCTATATGAACCGGTCGATTCAGATCAATTAATGTATTACCGCGAAGATAAAAAAGGGCAGATTTTAGAAGAAGGTATCAATGAAGCGGGCGCTATGTCTTCATGGATTGCGGCTGCGACTAGTTATTCAAGTAATAATTTGCCGATGATCCCATTTTATATTTTCTATTCGATGTTTGGTTTTCAGCGAATAGGTGATTTAGCCTGGGCAGCCGGTGATATGCAGGCGAGAGGCTTTTTGATCGGGGCGACTTACGGTAGAACGACCCTAAATGGAGAAGGGCTTCAACATCAAGACGGACATAGCCATGTGGTGGCATCGACTATCCCCAATTGCGTGAGTTACGATCCGGCATTTGGTTACGAAGTGACTGTGATTGTTCGAGATGGGATGCGCCGTATGTATCAAGAGCAAGAAAACGTTTTCTATTATATTACCACTCTTAACGAAAACTATGTTCACCCTGAAATGCCTAAAAACTGTGAAGAGGGCATTATTAACGGGATGTATTTATTGAAGGAATCTAAAGCAAGCGCATCAAAATCCAAAGCGAAAACCAAATCAGCTAAAGTTCAGTTGTTAGGCTGTGGTTCGATACTCAATGAAGTTATTGCGGCTGCGGAATTATTAGAAAAAGATTTCAAAGTTATCTCGGATATTTGGAGTGTCACCAGCTTTAATGAACTAGCAAGAGATGGACAGGAAGCAAGCCGAGCCAATCTGTTGAACCCGGAAGGCAAAGCAAAAGAAAGTTACGTGACCAGTTGTTTTGCAGACAGAGATGGTCCGGTGATAGCCTCAACCGATCATGTAAAAGCTTATGCCGAGCAGATCAGAGCCTATGTACCGAACGCTTATACGGTTCTTGGCACCGATGGTTTCGGCAGGAGTGATAGTCGTGAGAACTTACGCCGCTTCTTTGAAGTGGATCGCTATTTTGTGGTGGTTGCCGCGTTAAAAGCCCTGGCTGATGAGGGAAAAATTAATGCTAAGCAAGTAAGTAAAGCGATTAAGCTATACCAAATCGATATCAATAAACCTAACCCACTATTAAGTTAAGACTGAGGAGATTCGTATGACTAACTTAATAAATGTAAAAGTGCCTGATATCGGTGATGCAGAAGGTGCGGATATTATCGAGATCTTAGTTGCTGTCGGCGATAAAATTGAAAAAGAAACACCACTCATTGTATTAGAAACTGACAAGGCAACTATGGAAGTTCCTTCGAGTGACTCTGGCATTGTTAAAAGTATTTCGGTAGCCGTTGGTGAGCAAGTTTCTAATGGCGATATTATTTTGGAACTGGAATCTCAACCTGATTCTGATACGGTTTCAGCACCTCCAGTTGAAACTGCTGAAACTCAATCACAAAATACCCAGCAAGAAACACTAAAAGCCGATGCGCCGCCTATAGCAGCAGAGTCACCAAAAGAGACCGGTGAAGAGATAGCTGATCTGCTTGTGCCAGATATTGGCGATGCAAGTGATGTCGACGTGATCGAAGTATTGATTAATGTTGATGATGAAATTGACAAAGAGCAAGGCTTGATCGTTTTGGAAACCGATAAGGCGACCATGGAAGTTCCCAGTTTGACCGCTGGTAAAGTCGCTGAAGTGTTGGTTAAAGTTGGCGACAAAGTTTCACAGGGTGATGTAATTGGTCGATTAAGTGTTAGCGGTAATTCTGATTCGGAAATGCCTGCAAAAGGCTCAGCGCAAATGCCTGACCCACAAGTTTCAGAAAAAGTAATCGCGCCAGCAAGTGTTAATCAGCAAGATCGAGAAAAAGACAAGCGCCATTCGCCAGTTCCAGATCATCCGCATATGAAGAAAAAGAAATCTCAAGGAGTGATCCATGCCAGTCCGTCGGTTAGGCGGTTTGCAAGAGAACTTGGAGCCGATCTTTCCAAAGTAAAGGGCACAGGAAACAAAGGGCGGATTGTTAAAGATGATGTGCAAAACTTCATTAAATTTGAACTATCGCGACCGAAAGCGACGGCAACCACAGGTGCTGTAGCGACATCTGAATTACCTGTTATTGACCATGCCAAATGGGGGGGAGTCGAGACTCAACCTTTGACGCGCATTCAAAAAATAAGCAGCGTGAATTTACACCGTAACTGGGTTTCTATTCCACACGTTACCCAACATGAAGACGCGGATATCACAGAGCTGGATGCGTTTAGAAAATCCATGAAAGAGGAGGCGATGAAGTCCGGTACTCGTTTAACGCCGCTGGCTTTTATTATGAAAGGTCTGGTTCATAGCTTAAAACATTTTCCCAAATTTAATGCGAGTTTAGATAATGATGGCGAAAACCTGATCTTAAAGCACTATTACCATATTGGGGTGGCGGTAGAAACTCCAGATGGTTTGACGGTTCCAGTTATTCGTGACGTGGATCAGAAAGGGATCTATCAAATAGCTGATGAATTAGGTGAAATGAGCGCCAAGGCAAGAGAGAAAAAATTGGGTGCGAATGATATGCAAGGTAGCAGCTTTACTATTTCCTCCTTGGGCGGAATAGGTGGCACAGCCTTTTCGCCTATTGTAAAATGGCCTGATGTGGCGATTTTGGGGCTTTCTCGAAATAAAATGCAACCAGTATGGAACGGGAAGGACTTCGAGCCTCGACTAATGTTGCCAATGTCTTTATCCTACGACCACCGAGTGATTGATGGTGCAGATGCAGCAAGGTTTGTGGTGCATTTAGCGGCAACACTTAAAGATATTCGCCGAGTGTTGTTGAACTAAGCCTTCCGAATTGATTTAGCAAAAATAAAGAGAATACAAATATGAGCAATATTAAAACACAAGTTGTGGTTATCGGTGCGGGGCCAGGTGGTTACACTGCGGCTTTTCGTGCAGCCGATCTTGGATTAGATGTCGTTTTGGTTGAAAAGCATTCTACATTAGGTGGCGTTTGCTTAAATGTGGGCTGTATTCCCTCTAAAGCACTACTTCATTCCGCGAAAGTGATTGATGAAGCTAAAAGCATGGAAAAACATGGCGTTTCTTTTGGTGAGCCAAGTATCGACATAGATAAGATCCGGGATTACAAAGACGGCGTGGTTAATCAGCTAACCAAGGGCTTATCGGGGATGGCGAAGATGCGTAAAGTCAATGTAATTCAAGGTGTGGCGAAGTTTGAGTCGTCAAGCTCTTTAAGCGTTGCATCTGACTCCGGAACTCAGATTATTAATTTTGATAACTGTATTATTGCTGCTGGCTCTAGAGTGGTTCAGTTGCCATTTTTACCCAATGATCCTCGAATTATAGACTCAACTGGGGCGTTAGAGTTAAAAGATATTCCAGAAAAAATGTTAGTGATCGGTGGCGGGATTATTGGTCTTGAAATGGCGACGGTATATCGAGCGTTAGGAGCGGGAATAACCATTGTTGAAATGTTTGACCAACTAATACCAGCAGCGGATAAAGACGTGGTTAAGGTTTTACATCGTTATGTAAAAAAACAATATGACAAAATATTGTTAGAAACTAGCGTGACCAAAGTTGAAGCAAAAGATGATGGCTTATGGGTAACATTTGAGGGTAAAAAAGCGCCAAAAGAACCACAGCGATTCGATAAAATATTGTCTGCTGTAGGACGCCGACCTAATGGTGATAAACTTAATTTGCAAGCGGCAGGCGTGCAAGTTGATGAGCGAGGCTTTATTTCAGTCGACAAACAATTGAAAACCAATGTTGCTAATATTTATGCGATTGGCGATCTGGTGGGCCAACCAATGTTAGCTCATAAAGCAACTCATGAAGCCCATGTAGCAGCAGAAGTGATTGCTGGCAAAAAACATGCTTTCGAACCGCAGTGTATTCCAAGTGTCGCTTATACTGATCCCGAAATTGCCTGGGTTGGACTCACTGAAAAAGAAGCGACAGAAAAAGGGATTGAATATTCAACAGGAGTTTTCCCATGGGCGGCGAGCGGAAGAGCAATAGGTGTTGGTCGAACGGAAGGATTTAGTAAAACTTTGTATGATAAAGATCACCGAATAATTGGCGCAGCCGCAGTCGGTGTTAATGCGGGCGAGTTGATTGCGGAAATGGGACTTGCTATAGAGATGGGGTGTGAAGCAGAAGATATTGCCCTCACAATTCATGCACATCCGACGCTTTCGGAGTCATTCGCATTTTCAGCAGAAGCCTATGAAGGAACTTGTACGGATTTACCGCCGAACCGAAAAAAGTGATGGTTAAAACTAGTTCTTTAGTACCATCACGCCCGGTATCCAACTCTTTTTAAATTGCTTCGTTGCAGCTAGAGATTCTTTGTCTTCGTCTATATATTTGAATTGGCTGAGGCCGATCTCAATGGTGTCTTGATCGCAGAGCAAATGCTCTGAAACGGCTTGTTGGTTAACGAAGGTGTGATTGGTACTGTCTAAATCAATTAAGAAGTAAATGAGTGAACCGTCTTTTAATTCTTTAATTTCGATTTTTGCATGTTGTTGACTTGCGGCAGGATCGTCAATATACACATCATTTTTTACCGAGCGACCAATAGTTAAACCGGTTGATGGGATTTGGTGTTTATTGATGATTATCTCATCTTGACGTTGTATGATGACAGGCATAAGTCTTTAGCCAATGATTAATAGTCAATCGATAGTACACCAAATTTGTAAATATTTGCTGTTCAAAGACGACATTTTTAACAAATTATCCAGATTATAATTGTTCTGAAAGTTCTCCATTAATTCATTCGATAACAATAAAGGTAAAAATAACCATCGTGAAAATAGATAAAGACAAAGTGGTGCAATTTAGTTATAAGCTGACCGATTCAGACAACAACACACTTGAAGATTCGGGTAACAAGATACCAATGGCATATCTTCATGGACACGGCGGTATGCTTAAGGGACTTGAAGATGCTATGTTAGGTCATTGTGTTGATGATGAATTTGAAGTAACTCTACCCCCCGAAGAGGCTTACGGTCCGATTAAAAAGAATATCGAGCAAAAGATCCCAATGAAGCATTTACAGGGGGCTAAAAGATGGAAAAAAGGCATGGTAGGTGTGGTTCACACAGAGCAAGGCAATAAACGGGTCACCGTAATCAAGCCAGGAAAGTTTATGGTATTGGTTGATTTTAATCATCCATTTGCAGGAAAAACACTCACTTTTGCAGTAAAAATTGTTGATATTAGAGAAGCAACAACCGAAGAAATCGAACATGGTCATGCTCATGGTGTTGGTGGACATCATCATTAAGCTATTAATTTATATACAATAATAAGCTGATTTTTCTGGCTTTGTGTTGCTTAATGAGGGCTTTTTAGCTACATTTTTAATAGTGACACAGGAGTAAGAACACTGGGGTTTCCACACAAAATAAGAGTAGTGAATAAAAGTAGTGTTTAAGATTCGTTTATATCTCGCCATTTTAATCCATTGCATGTTTGGTTTGACGGGTTTGGCGCAGTCGAAAATTGATAACAACTCAAAGAATAACTCTCGAACGGAATCATATAGCTCTGCCATCATTTTGTCTGAACAAGAAAATACTTGGCTGAAGGCAAATCCAACGATCAAACTGGCTTTTCCGCTACGACTACCTCCTTATTCTCAGGTCAACAATCAAGGTGAAAATGTTGGTTATGTTTATGATTTATATCAGTTAATAGCCGAACAACTGGGACATCCTATTGAGATTGTACCGCAAGATGTAAAAGCGCTCATTAGGGGGACATTGCCTGATAAATTCCATGGTGTTGCTGGAATTTCCTATTCGTTAAAACATCATCCCGAGTTTTTATATAATGAGCTTCCGGTTAGTATCGAATGGATTGTTTATACTCATAAATCAGAAGAACAGATTGAAAATTTCAGTGAGCTATCTGAAAAAACTATAGGTGTGTTCGAGGGCTCGTTCGTTATCGCAGTTATAAATGAGCTTTATCCCAATATTAGAATTAAGCAGTATGAAAACTATGGTGCAGCACTAACCGCGTTGGAGCAAGGAGAACTTTTCGCAGTTTTAGGAGAATCAAGGTTTCTAATTCATGAACGAAAAAAATTAAAGTTTTGGGACTTAAAGTCAAACTATGTTGCGAAAGAATTAGCGATTAAAACTGGAGCGATGATCAGAAAAACTTCGCCGCTTTTGATTCCTATTTTAAATAAAGCTCAAAAAGAAATCCCCAAAAATAAATTGCGGTTGCTTGAAAAAAAGTGGTTGCAACCAGAGATTAGTCTGTCGCATTTAACATTGGATGAAATTGAATGGTTACAAAACAAAAAGTCGATTAGCTTAGCTTTGCATGAATTATCGCCTTACTATATGTTAAACAAAAATAAAGCTTCGGGTTTTATAGTTGACTATATAAACTTAATCACAAGTTCTAATGATATCTCAACGGAATTTATCCCAGCCAGTCAGCTACACAGCCCTTTACTTAAAGATGGGAGGGGAGCGGATATAGCGTTAACATTGTCTCGTCGAGAATGGAGTGAGCAATATTGGTTTACTGAGCCAATATTTGATTCGGTCTTCGGTGTTTTTACACGTATAGACCATGAAAAAATTAACGATATTAGTGACCTCAAAGATGCCAAAGTTGGCATGTATCGATATGCGCCAACTTTTAATGGAGTACAACTATTTTCGACACACCCTGCTGAAAATATAAAGATATATAGCACTTTTGAAGAACTGGTGAATGACCTCAATGATGGTGTTATCGCAGCTGCGTTAGGTGAGATTAACATTTTAAATGCTGTTATTGAGAGAAAGATGTTATCGAGCATACACCTCAATTGGTTGAACACTCAATATTCAATACCTCAGTCCATTGCTGTTCGTAAAAATTTAAAGCCCTTAGTTAGTATTATAAATAAAACACTGCGAAATATTGATCAAGTAAAAAGAGCTAAGATATTTAAGAAATGGTTAACTAATTCTGGAGAATTAAGTTTGCTAATAGAGCGCAATTCCGAACAATTGTCTCAGGTTGATTTTACACTTAAGGAACACGCTTGGATCAGCAAGAATTCGGTCGTTTATTACACTGGCGTGGATAGAGAACCTTTTGTTAAAGTTAACAAAAATGTTACCGGGATAGGTAAAGATTACTTAGATATCGTTGCTAAAGTATCAGGTTTGAAATTTATTTATATTCCTGCTAAAAACAGAGATGATCTAGCAGAAAAAATCAAAAATAACGAGGCTGCACTCAGTTTGGCTGCAAGCACAGTTCAAGAGGAACTGAAGTTTGCTGCATTTTCAAAGCCCTATTTTTCGTCGCCGATTTCAATAGTTACTTCAGATAAATATTCATACGTTCAGAATATGAAACAGTTGGCAGGTTTAAAAGTGTCAATCCCTCATGGGCTTTTCAAAAAAAATTATTTTAAGACCCATTACCCAGAAATAAAAATTGTTTATACTGATACTTTTACGCAAGCGCTTAATCTTGTCGCAGAGAATAAAGCTGATGCATTTGTTGGTAGCTTGGCGGTTGCAGCAAGTCATTTACGTAATGAGGAACTGTATAATTTGCATGTAAGTGGGGTAATTGATAAGCAAGTAAATATTCATTTCATGGTTGGTAAACAGAACCAGGAACTATTAAGTATCATCAACAAAGTGGTTCTAAGTGTAACTGAGGCAGAGCAACGAAGTATTGCCAATCGTTGGTTTTCTCTTAATGTTCAAACGGGAATTAAAACTCAGACTGTGTTGATGATTGTGAGCTTCGCAGTGTTCGTTCTTGGTATTAGTCTTTATTGGGTTCGCCGACTAAAACTTGAAATTGAAGAAAAGAATAAAGTACAAAATGCTTTGAAGTCAGCTCAAGTGGACGCCGAAAGGGCGAATAAAGCTAAGTCGGAGTTTCTCGCAAATATGAGTCATGAAATTAGAACTCCTATGAATGCGATACTTGGTTTTTCTCATTTATTATCTGAATCAGAATTAGATGAAAGCCAACAAAACTACCTTCGCTCTATACGAATTGGGAGTGAGGGGTTACTGCATATCATTAATGATATTTTAGATTTATCAAAAATAGAAGCTGGTAAGATGGAAATGGAATACCAACCGACGGATCTTATTAAGGTCGTTGATGAATTAGCGATACTGTTTAGCGATGGTATAAAACAAAAAGGAATCACTTTCAAAGTGGATGTAGAGTCTAGCACGCCACGGTTTCTTATTCTTGACAAAAATAGAGTGCACCAGATACTTTTAAACTTAATCGGCAATGCACAAAAATTTACAGAATCAGGAGCGATAAGGTTATATGTTTATAGTGAACAATCTACACAAGACTTGCGAACAATAAATTTATTCGTTGAGGTAATCGATACCGGAATTGGGATTGATGCTGATGCAGTTGAAAATATTTTTAATCATTTTGAACAAAACAACAAAGAAACGCACAACAATTACGGCGGAACGGGTTTAGGACTTGCGATCAGTCGAAAGCTGGCAGAAAAAATGAATGGTTCGCTTACCGCAGTGAGTCGAAAGGGAGAAGGAAGTACGTTTACTCTAGTGTTAAAGAATGTATGTTTATCTGAAAAAATCGAAAGTCTGGAAAGTGCTCAACAAGATTATTCATTTGAACATGCGAAAATACTTGTTGTTGATGATATGGAAAGTAATCGAATTATTTTGCTTAAGTACCTGGAAGCATATCCGTTTGAAATGTTTGTCGCAACCAATGGATTAGAAGCAATTGAAGTAGCGAAAAAGGTGAAGCCGGATTTGATTTTAATGGATTTGCGAATGCCAGAGCTTGATGGTTACGAAGCGACTCAAATAATAAAACAAAATCAGGATGTCAAAGTGATTGCATTAACTGCATCAGCGCTAGAAGATAAGGATTCAAGGGAAAAGAGAAAGATATTTGATGAGTTTCTAAGAAAGCCAATTTTAAAATCTAGCCTTGTTTCCACCATGGCTAAGTTTATCAGCTCTAAATGATTAACCCGCGAGTGTTGATTTCTTACCAAGCCCCGAATGCGCTGCAAATTAATGCTTGCCAATCACTAATAGAAATTCTTACAATACGCCACAAATTATAACTAGTGAAGGCTCAATTAATGTCCGACGATAATCATTTAAAATTTGCCAGTAAAGTAATACATGGTGGTCAGCATCCCGACCCGACTACTGGTGCGGTGATGCCGCCTATTTATCAAACTTCCACCTATATTCAAGAATCGCCTGGAGAACATAGTGGTTTTGAGTATTCTCGTTCACAAAATCCGACTCGCTTCGCTTATGAGCGGTGTATCGCAACATTAGAAAACGGTACGCGCGGTTTTGCGTTTGCATCAGGAATGGCTGCAACGGCAACGATATTGGAGCTTGTTAGCAGTGGTGATCATGTAGTGGCAATGGATGACCTTTATGGCGGAACTTTTCGCCTATTTGATAAAGTTCGTAAAAGAAGTGCTGGAATTGAATTTGATTTTGTCGATTTGTCCGATCTAGATGCGCTGAGAGCAGCAATAAAACCAACCACTAAAATGATTTGGGTGGAAACTCCAACTAATCCGATGTTGACTTTAGTTGATTTAAAAGCCGTTGCAGATATAGCCAGAGAGTTAGGCATTATAGCTGTGGCAGACAATACTTTTGCCACGCCGTTTAATCAGCGTCCGCTTGATTTGGGATTTGATATCGTGATGCATTCTGCGACCAAATACATTAATGGTCACTCTGATATGGTTGGCGGTGTAGCGGTAGTTGGAGACAATGAAAAGCTCGCTGAAGATTTAGCTTTTTTACAAAATTCGGCAGGTGCTATTGCGGGACCTTTTGATAGTTATTTGGCTTTACGCGGACTTAAAACTCTAGCCATTAGAATGAAAGCCCACAATGAAAACGGTATGAGAGTCGCGCAGTGGTTAACGGCTCACCCGATGATCGAAAAAGTTTATTACCCTGGTTTAGCATCGCACCCGCAAGCGGAACTTGCAGCTAGGCAAATGAGCGGCTTTGGTGGAATGATTTCTGTTATTGTTAAAGGCGGATTGAAAAATGCGAGTCAGTTTATGCAAAACTTAAAACTATTTGCATTGGCTGAAAGTTTGGGTGGTGTTGAAAGTTTATCGAATCATCCAGCCATTATGACCCATGCATCAGTACCAAAAGAAACCCGTAAAAAATTAGGTATTTCTGATAGTTTGGTTCGTCTGTCGGTAGGAATTGAAGATATCGAAGATTTGATTGATGATCTGCGCGGAGCTCTAGAAGGGCTTTAAAAGGGAATTACAACAGCGGTCAAAATGAGCGAGCTTTCCTTAAGGAGGCTCGCTTGTTTGTCTATCTATCTCGGATTTTCACACTTGATTTTATGTTTTTTTTCTGTCTGAGAATTCAATTTTATCGATACCCAAATCAGGTGTTTCTTTTATAACACTATCCGGATGTTTCCCCTGTAAATAATAAGCAAAGGCAATAATCTTGGCGACGGCTAGATAAAGAGTTTCTGGAATTTCATCACCTAATTCTAACTGAGTTAGCACATTCAAAAGAAGTGGATCATAATGAATGTGTACATCATTTTCTTCTGCTAAAGATACTATCTGCTGAGCAATCGAGCCGTCGCCTTTTGCGATTAGTTGTGGTGTGTTTTTACCATCATATTTAAGTGCCGCCGCTTTTGCCGCTGTGGGGGACTTTGTCTGTTTGTGTTTTTTCATACGTGAGTATCAACTAGCTGCTCGTTGTTTCTCAATAATGTATCTGGAATCTTGCCCTGATTTCCCTCTAGTTTTTCTACTTCAACACCCGCTGAAAAAAGAGATTGCTTTAAATGGTGTAAATGCTGGTTAATCAGCGCTGCTGTTTGTTGTTTTTTAGCAAAAAAATGGGTTGATATTTTCTCGTTTTGTAGCTCTACTTGCGCAAACATTGGTCCCAATGGCTCAAGATCAAATCGTACGACTACTTTCCAGCGCTTTATTTTTTGATTTTTTCTATTATTGTCCGAATGTTCAAATAGTATTTCAAAAGAATCTATTTCAGAATTGTTTTTTACAGGCAAATCGATTAAAAATTGGTGTAGATTGGGTGTTTCATTTTTTAGACTGAGCAATTGGTTTGATTCAATTTGTGAAATAGCGTTTTGTACAGTGGTTAGCATTTCTGAAGTTTGTCTTAAAGAGAGCAGTTGCAGGTTGACAAGATGATTTTTTAACGCTGGATTGGACGATGAGCTTTGCTGGTTTTGCTTGTTAGGAAGGTTATGCGTTAGTTGTTCAATTAGTAGTCTTTGACTATCGGGTATTTTATTTTTATTCGTTGGTAAGGATTCAATTGTTTTTAACAATGACTCTAAGGTTGTTCTTATTTTCAATAATATGAGTTTGACATCACCCGTTTGAGCAGAAAAAGCACTCTGCTTTCCGGCTTGGGTTGCCTGATTTACGTTAGATTTATTGTGTAATGTATTTCCCAAATGGTGTTGTGTTTTTGACTCAGCTTGTGCCTGTATTAATTTACGCAAATTCCTTTCTAAAAAATAACCGCTATCACCAATCTTTTGCTTGATCTCTTTGGCTGAATAATTAGTGGCTTTTTCAATGCTCGAAAGTAGGTCATTAAAATGTTTTCTCAGTTCGCCAATGACGGGTTGAGGCTGTTGTATCTGTGATAGAGTCTCATTTATTTTGAGAATGTTTTTGAAATGAGTTGATATGGGTATCTGATTACTAAAGTGATTTTTTAGAATGTTTTTAGCTGCCTGAGCAACCGTTAGCTCATTCGGTTTAAGCTGGTTTTCACTGTTATTCGGCTTTGAGATATGATTATCGGAATTTGCGATTTGCAAAGTTTGTTGCTTAGGATTAGTTAGTTTTAACACGCCGTCAGCAGATAACAGGGCTTTTTGGAAGATTAATTGTTTGGCTGTGTTGAGTTCGCTCGTAGTGCTGAGGTTGTCGGCTTTGGAGGCAGTTGTGACCGAGTTTGGTTTAACAGTCGGAGTGAGCAAGTTAAGTTGGATATGTTTTTTGTTAACAATTGTTAGCGAGAGTTTGCTGGAATCTTGAGTGATATTTTCGAATAAATGAGCCGCTTTTAATGGTAGTTGTAGTTCTAGTCCTGACACTGGTTTGCCATTAGAGTTGCCAGACAAATTTAACAAAAGCCCTTTAGATTGAATGAGCGCAAGTTTTTCTATGAGTAACGGCTTGTTGGCAAATTGCTGAACCAATTGTGCGACTTTTAGATCTAAGCTCGACAATTTGAGGCTGTTGTTAGCGGCGTCATTTGTAGTAATTTGCACAATGCTATCCTGAGTGGTTTGATAAAAGTTTCGATTTCATTAATTGTGTTCGCTTGAATGGTAAAGTGGCGCTCTTTAATATAGTATAGCCGCTGTTTCTGCAGTGCGCTTTCGCATTGACCTTGATTATAAGAGTATGAATTTGCAGCAAATATCGACCAACCAGTTAAAAGTTGAGAATTTGACCGTATTCCGATCAGAATTACCGCTTTTCGAGCCTGTGAATTTTAACTTAAGTGCGGGAGATGCCGTTCAAATTAGCGGTGTAAATGGATCCGGAAAGACCTCACTTTTAAGATGTTTATGTGGGTTGAGTCATCGTCATGAAGGTGTGATTAGCTGGAATGATATCCATATCGATAATGATCAAACGGATTTTCACGATCAACTTTTGTATATCGGTCACGCGTTAGGATTAAAACCAAAGCTGACTGTAGAGCAAAACTTAAATTTTTATCGCCAATTGAGATTTGACGAAGCCGATAGTTTGATTAAGAACGCGTTAGATCAGTTGAATATAGGTGCGTATTACGATGAGCTTGTTGGCAATTTATCAGCAGGGCAAAAACGGCGAGTGGCTCTTGCGCGAATTATTAGTGAGCCAGTTGGTTTGTGGATTTTAGATGAACCAATGGTTGCATTAGATGTTGATGGTCAAACTTGGCTGGAGCAAGTGTGTAATGATCATTTAAGTCGTGGTGGTATGATCGTTTTGACATCCCACCAAAGAATTTCGGCGATAAAAGGTCTGGATGAATATAAGCTAATACCAGCTAATCTTGACGGGAATTACATGATTAACGAGAGCTTGGAATGAGTTTGCTGTTGTCGCTAGTCAAAAGAGAAATATCCGTGGTGCTAAAAAGTCGTTCGGAGTTTATTTATCCGTTAGCATTTTTTGTGATTGTGACCAGTTTATTTCCGCTGGCGGTCACGCCAGATCCCAACCAACTCGCTTTTATTGCACCGGGGATTATTTGGGTAGCGGCGTTACTAAGTATCTTGCTGTCACTAAATGGTTTTTATCAAGCAGACTATGAAGAGGGCGGTTTAGAGCAGCTTTTGTTATCGGGTGTTTCTGGTGCGAATATTGTGGTTGCCAAAAGTATTGCCAATTGGCTGGTAACGGGGTTACCGTTAGTTTTGGTTGCGCCAATGATTGGCATCTCTTTTAACATGCAACCTCATACCAACTGGATCGCGATGTTGAGTTTGCTTGTCGGTACGCCGAGCATTTGCTTTATTGGTTCCATTGGGATGTGTTTAACCTTAGGGTTACGAAATGGAGGTGTTTTGCTGACATTGTTGGTTTTGCCGCTGTTTATACCGGTGCTTATTTTTGGAGCATCGGCGGTTGGAGCGGCATCTATAGGTGTAAACTATAGTGGTCAACTTGCCATACTAGGCGCATTGCTGGTTTTTAGTATAATGGTCGCTCCTTTTGCAGGGGCTGCTGCGATGAAAATTTCGATAGATTAATTTAAGCAAGTCAGGTAATTTTAATAAGTTAGATTATTTCAGGTTAAACATTGGACAAAATATATGTGGACATGGTTTTTTCAATTAGCCTCCCCTAAATGGGTATATCAGTTTGCTGATAAGTTGTTGCCGTGGTTTAAAGCGGTTACGGCAATTTTATTTGCGATTGGTTTAGTTTACGGGTTGTTAATCTCGCCGATGGATTATCAACAAGGTAATACTGTCAGGATTATGTATGTTCATGTTCCAGCGGCTTATCTATCGATGTTTGTTTATGTATTAATGGCTATTTCTGGTGGTATTGGATTTATCTGGCGAATTAAAATGGCGCATATTGTATCGGTTAGCTGTGCGCCAATTGGTGCAATAGTGACCATGTTAGCCTTGTTTACCGGAGGGATCTGGGGATTACCCACCTGGGGGACTTTTTGGCAATGGGACGCGAGGATGACCTCTTATTTAATCTTGTTTTTTCTCTACTTAGGTTTTATGGCTTTGCACAGCGCGTTTGATGACCGAAAAACAGCAGATCGGGCATCCGCTATTTTAGCGCTAGTAGGTCTGGTTAACATTCCAATTATTCATTTTTCGGTAGAATGGTGGAATTCGCTTCATCAGGGGGCAACCATCAGTAAATTTGAAAAGCCGTCTATTGATATTGATATGCTAAAAGCTTTATTGACCATGATCGTTGCGTTTCAATTTTACTTTTTTACGGTGCTGTTGCAACGAGTTAAAGCTGAAATTTTACAGCGAGAGAAATTATCTAATTGGGTGAGAAAGTTGGCTATTGAGTCGTGAATAATAGAGTTGCTTTGAAGAGTTTAGATTAATTTTTAAGATTAAAAACATTTAGGAATAGCAGGCGATGTATTTCAACAGTTTTGAAGAATTTATTCACATGGGCGGACACGGCTTTTATGTGTGGCTTTGTTACGCTCTTGTATCATTCGCATTGGTTGGATATTTTCTATATTCAAAATCATTAACGAACGCGAGCAAAAAAGAATTACTTAATTTTTACAGAAGAATGGATGCCAGAAAAACAAATGCATCAGAACTTGATGCCGCAAATATCAACCCAACCGAGACAGTGGAGAAGTAGACATGCCGATGAAGCCTCAGAGGAAAAAAAGACTAACTGCTATCTTGGCGAGTATTACCGGAGTCGCGATTGTGGTTGGGCTGGTTTTATACGCGGGTGAACAACAAGTTAATTTATTTATTACACCAACGGAAGTTGTCGCAGGTAAAGCACCGAAAAATCAAACTTTTAGAATTGGGGGACTGGTTAAAGAAGGAAGTGTTAGGCGTTCTGAGACTTCTTTATTAACCGAGTTTACCGTCACTGATAAGGTTGCTGATATTTACGTGACTTATGACAAGATTATGCCGGATCTCTTTCGCGAAGGGCAAGGCGTTGTCGCCATGGGAAAAATGAACACCGAAGGCATTTTTATTGCCAGTAGTGTATTGGCAAAACATGACGAAGAATATAAAGCACCAGAAGTGCTAGATGCTCTCGAGAGAGCAGGGCATCCCGTTGACAAAAACGAATCAAACAAAAAAGGCGAATAATCATTATGTACGCGGAGTTTGGAAATTATTTATTAGTATTCGCTTTATTTATGTCTATCGCATTGAGTGTTTTTCCTCTAGCGGGAACATTTTTAAATAAAATGCCTCTGGTTTTTTCCGCAAGACCTTTATCAATTTTGCTGTTTTCATCACTGTTAGGTAGTTTTGTTTGTTTAGCTTATGCATTTGTAATAGATGATTTTACTATCGCTTATGTGGCTCAGCATTCTAATTCCCTGTTGCCATCTAGATACAAAGTTGCGGCGGTGTGGGGAGCTCATGAAGGTTCGTTTTTACTCTGGACTTTGATTTTTTCGGGCTGGTTACTTTCAATAGCCTTGGTCGGAAAAAATTTGCCCGCGAAAAGTTACGCGCGAGTGCTTTCCGTTATGGGAATGATTGGATGTGGCTTTGTTTCTTTTTTACTTTTTACTTCAAATCCATTTGAGCGAACTTTACCTTTCTTTCCTATTGATGGTTCGGATCTTAATCCGTTGCTGCAAGACTTCGGATTGATTATTCATCCACCGCTTTTGTATATGGGCTACGTTGGTTTTGCGGTTTCATTTGCTTTTGCGATTTCTGCTTTAATTGAAGGTGAGTGGAATGCGACTTGGGCAAGATGGGCAAGACCTTGGACAACTGCCGCTTGGGCGTTTTTAACTGTTGGTGTTGCTCTTGGAAGTTGGTGGGCATATTACGAGCTAGGCTGGGGCGGTTGGTGGTTTTGGGATCCGTCCGAAAATGCATCGCTTATTCCCTGGTTAAGCGGAACAGCATTGATGCATTCCCTTGCAGTAACAGATAAACGTGATTCGTTTAAAGGTTGGACGCTTGCATTATCTTTGTCTACTTTTTCATTAAGTTTATTGGGAACCTTTTTGATTCGTTCGGGAGTGCTAACCTCGGTACATTCTTTTACCAATGATCCCGAGCGTGGTCGTTTTATTTTGATCTTTATGATGATAGTGGTGTTCAGTGCGCTGGTTTTGTTTATTTTCCGTTCCAGTAAAGTTAAAACACGCGCTAATTTTTCGTTGGTTTCAAAAGATATGTTCTTGCTGGCGAATAATATACTGTTGATTATCGCTTGTTTTATTGTTTTGTACGGCACTTTATATCCTTTAATAGCAGCTTTTTTTGACCGAAAAATGTCGGTTGGTGCACCTTGGTTCAATATGTTGTTTCCGATTCCTTCTGTTGCAATTTTTATCCTATTGGGTGTTGGACCACTGCTGAACTGGAAAAAACATGATATAAGAAAACTAGCATCCGCTTTGATTAAGATCGCAATTATTTCCGTCGTGGTTAGCTTGCTTTCAGTTTGGTTGTTAGGAGATTTTTATTGGTGGGTTCTAGGCGGATTAGCGTTGGCGCTTTGGGTGGGATTAACGAGCTTTTATCATTTAGGTAATGTGACTCAACACGCGAAAGGCTTGAAAAACAAATTGGCTAAATTAAAAGCAGCAACAATCGGCATGGTGGTTGCTCATGTTGGTGTGGCTGTGTTGTTAGTTGGTGTCGTGTTAACTTCTTATTACAGTGTTGAAAAAGATGTTCGGTTGGCTTCTGGAGAATCGCAAACAATTGGTCAATATCGTTTTGAAATGGTTAAAGTTGAAGAGCTTCGAGTTGAAAATTATCAATCTAGCATGGCAACTTTTTCTGTATATAAAAACGATAATTTTTTAGTCAACCTATACCCCGAAAAGCGTTTCTATCTGGCAGGCAAACAGGTGATGACCGAAGCGGATATTGATGCTGGTTTGTTTAGGGATCTTTATGTGGCGCTTGGTGAAGCGTTAGATAATTCGGGCGAAGTCTGGTCGGTCAGGCTGTATGTAAAGCCCTTCGTTCGATGGATTTGGCTTGGCGCGTTGCTAATGGGGGTTGGTGGGGGAATAGCCTTGGCCGATAAACGTTATCGAAAACTTAAGTTCAAAGAGGCAAAAATTGATATACCAAATCGTGAATCAGGCAGCGTCGATTCTAGTTCTGAATTAGATTTGTCTGATGATGTTGCGGTAAAACAATGATGAAAAAAAATTCGGGAAATGTTTTTTTAAGTGTATTAGCGATTTTGCTTTTTATCGCGGCGTTTATTTGGTTTTACTGGTTAACTGGTCAGGATAAAACCGAATTGCCTTCCCAGTTAATTGATTCGCCTGCTCCAACTTTTAAAGTGGTTGATTTGTTGGACGAGAGTATTGTGCATACACAAGAAGAGTTTAAAGGAAAAATCAGTTTGGTTAATATTTGGGCCAGTTGGTGTCCTTCTTGCTATGTGGAGCACCCCTATTGGAAAGAATACTCGAAAAATGAAGATATTGTTTTGGTGGGTTTAAATTATCGTGACAAAAAACAAAAGGCACTGAAGTTTATTCGCGAGCAAGGCGATTATTACGATTGGACTTTGTTTGATGAAAACGGGCGATTGGGAATTGAATTTGGTGTTTATGGTGCGCCTGAAACCTTCTTAATTGATCGTGAAGGTAAAATACGCTATCGGCACGTCGGCGTTGTTGATCGTAAAGTCTATAACGAAGTATTTTTGCCATTGATTGATAAAATAAAAAAGGGTTTTTAACTATGCGCCAAGCTTTCTTCCCTTCACTTTGTTTACTTCTGTTATTAGTATTTGCGAATAATAGCCTTGCGACGATTGATGTTTATGAGTTCGATTCGCCCGAGTTAGAGGCACGCTTTAAGGTTTTAATTCATGAACTGCGTTGTCCTAAATGTCAGAATCAAAATTTAGCAGGTTCAAATTCTACTCTATCTCTTGATCTAAAAATGATAGTTTACGAAAAATTAAAAGCCGGTGAAAGTGATCAGCAAATTGTCGATTTTATGAAACAACGTTATGGTGAGTTTATTCTTTTCAAACCTGAAATGAATCAAGATAATGTGTTTCTTTGGTTAGCACCGTTAATATTTTCAATTATTTTTATTCTAGTATTTGTTCGATGGTATATGACTCATAAGGAAGTCGAAGATGATTAATTTTTGGGTAGCCGTTGGCTTGAGTGTATTGTCTGCGAGCATTTTTATTTGGGTTAGTGTTTCATCACAGATGAAAATAGCCGGGGTTGAAGAAAATCAGGTTGTTGAAGGTGGGCGAACTAAGCTTTTGATGCTGCTCGGTGTAATAATACTTCTATTGGTTCCTCTATCTTATTATTACCTCGGAAATATTGAAAAACAGCAAAGCTGGGAGCGGGCAACCAATGAATTGAGCGATATTTCGAATGGTAATACCAGTTTATCTCAAAAAATGACGATTCAGACAATGATTTTGGGATTGCGAACAGCCATTGAAAAAGAGCCGAGTAATGGGCAACTGTGGTTTATGCTTGCGGAAGCATATTTTCAGCTAAGAATGATCGATCTTGCTGATTTATCCATGCAAAGGGCTATTAGAATTGATCCTCGCCCAGATTGGTTTGTTGCGAACGCACAAATTTTATCGGCTCGTTCGAATAATTCGGATATGTCTAAGTCAGTTAACTTGTTACAAAGTGCGTTATCGATTCAACCCGATCATCAAGCTGCATTATTAACTTTAGGTTTTCTCTATGCTCGCCAGCAACAGTATGAATTTGCGATTTCTGTATGGAAACGCTTAGCTTCTTTGGTCGAAAAGTCGGGAAATGACTCCAGCGCAATCAATGAACAAATTGAGCTGGCAACAAAACGGCTCCAACAACGAACGAGTGAAGGTTAGAAAGCTCATATATTGACGTTGCAATTACCTGATTTATATGGATTTGTGAACTTAAACACAAAATATCAGTTGCATAAAGAGGTTGCCTGGTGCATCTTTAGCTGCATGATTAATCTAATTAATCTAAGTTGAATGTGACTAACTATCGACGATTGGTATTTGAGCCTCTATTTATATAAAAATTGAAAAGATAAATTGAGTTTCTTGTTGTTTCCGTTGTACGTCATATGTATTTTGCTGGTAGGACATTTCGCTTTATTGGACTGTAACAATAAACTCTAGGTGCAGTCCTTAGAGTAACCTAAAACATTTTGGGTTTTACACTTAAATTTAAGAAACGGAGAATAACACTCATGAAAAAACTAACTAAGATAGCTGCTATCGTAGGTTCTTTATTACTAGCAATGATGTACATGAATACGGCTTCTGCTGATGCAAATCCTTTTGCTCAAGCTGACCAAGTACAATCCTTCGCGGGTGAAGATGGAAAATGTGGTGAAGGCAAGTGTGGTGACAAGAAAGGTAAGAAAGAAGGTAAGTGCGGCGAAGGGAAATGTGGCGACAAAAAAGGTAAGAAAGAAGGTAAGTGCGGCGAAGGGAAATGTGGTGATAAAAAAGGTAAGAAAGAAGGCAAGTGTGGCGACAAGAAAGAAAAGAAAAAAGGTAAGTGCGGTGAAGGTAAATGCGGCGGAAAATAAGCTGTATTAAATAATTTGCTTTTACCAGTAAATTATCAGATCAGGCGTTACTTTGTAGCGCCTGATTTTTTTTGTCCAATAAAAATAGGTGGAAGGACGATTTGTAGTAAAAAATGGGTCTTAAATTTTTCTTTTCGGCGAATTAATTGTTAAAGTAGCTGTCTATTACGAGCACTTGAAAATTATCAGTACAAAGTTTCTATATTGCATCGACCAGTCGGTCTTTTGGGAGAATATAATTTTGCGTCATTTTAAACTTATTTTTATACTGCTGGCGGTCACGATTACAGGCTGCGCTTCGACAGGCACCAATCCTCAAGATCCCTACGAAAGTTGGAATCGTAAAGTTTACAGCTTTAACAAGACCATGGATAAAGTGGTCTCTAGACCATTAACCGTTGGTTACAAAGCGGTCACTCCAGACTTTGTTGAGTCTGGTGTCAGCAATGTTTTCAGTAATTTGGAAGATATTCCTAATTTTCTAAACAATCTTCTCCAAGGAAAGCCGGGAGATTCTTTGTCCGACTTGGCGCGTTTTGTGGTTAACTCGACCTTGGGAATTGTTGGTTTGTGGGATCCTGCATCAAGTATGGGGCTGGAAAAACACGATGAGGACTTTGGCCAAACACTTGCTACATGGGGAGTAGGCGACGGTCCTTACATGATGCTGCCATTTTTAGGTCCATCCACGGTACGAGACAGTTTCGCGTTGCCAGTTGATTCAACAACAGATCCTATTAATCAAATTGAGCATGTACGAACCAGAAATCAAATTAATCTAATCGAATTGTTAGATAAACGTTCAGGTGTTATGTCTTTGGAAGAACAACTCGAGTCAGCCACCGATGAGTATGCTTTTCTCAGAGATGTTTGGTTACAGAACAGAAAGTACAAGATCTATGACGGCGAACTCCCAATGGATGATGATTTTGAATGTGAAGAAGAGGACGAAGAGGATTGCGAGTTTTAGCTTAGTGGCTAAACAATTCTTTAAGTCAGGTCTCCAGAAAAAGTTATAAGCGCTACTTTACATCAAGCATCGCTCCGGCGATGTCAAATTGTCCATCATCTCGTTTTGTTACTCGTATAACTTCAAAATCAGCCTTTAAGGAAGCTAATGTACTTTGTTCTGATTGAATATCCAGAGACAGCCTTTGGTTGACGGTAAACTCTTGGCTTGATGTAAACATCGCGCCGTCTCCACTTAGATTTTTCCCTTCAGCTAAGTAGGTTTCACCATTTTCGGGATCGGTCACTGTGACTTTGGCATTTACAAACATGCGGATAAAATTTCGTTTTTCACTGTAGGCGTTATCTTTTTGCGTCATGTCTGTTGGTGTCATATCTTACCCCTTTGAATGATTGAACCTGAATATACAACTCAAATTGCTTAAATGACATAAATTTGAGCTGAACAGCAGCTACTGACATGATTTTAGAAAATAATCGCTAAATGGTCAATTAAATTGCAAACAAACAGTTGCCTCGATTCTAATCAGTAGTATCCTATGACTATATAATTCATGTATAGGAAGTACATCAGCATGGAAAACACCTTAACCTCTCTTGATAACGATCTAAAATTAAAGAGCATATTGGTGATTGATGATGAAAAGATAGTTCGAGAAAGTATCGCAATCTATCTTGAAGATAGCGGCTATAATGTCATTCAAGCTGTTGATGGTAAGCAGGGAGTTTCTCTTTTTTGTGAATTTCAGCCTGATCTCGTGCTTTGTGATCTGCGAATGCCAGAAATGGATGGTATGGCGGTGTTAGCTAAAGTTAGCGTCTTGGCACCTGATACGCCTTTTATTATAGTCTCTGGTGCAGGACAAATCCACGATGTCGTCGAAGCGTTAAGATTAGGTGCGCTTGATTATCTAGTGAAACCAATTACTGATATGGCTGTATTAGAAAATGCCGTCGGCAATGCCCTCCATCGTAGCCATCTGGAGATTGAGAACCAAAATTATAAGGATGAACTGGAAATTGCCAACCGGGAATTGCAAAAAAACTTAGACTTACTGCAAAAAGATCAAGAAGCGGGTCGTCAGGCACAACTGCAACTTTTACCGGAAGCAAATGGTTCAATCAATGGTTACTCTTTTCAACATATTATTGTTCCTTCGCTAAATCTTAGTGGAGATTTTGTTGATTACTTTGAGATTTCTTCTCGATATATTGGCTTCTATTTTGCTGATGTTTCAGGTCATGGTTCGGCCGCTGCGTTTGTCACAATGATGCTAAAAAGCCTGATTAACCAGCCATTGCGACAATTTAGAACTGGTGAAAGCGAACTAATTATCAAGCCTGCTGAGTTAATGAAATATCTTAACGATGAATTAGTGAATGCCAATTTAGGAAAGCATATCACTCTCTTCTATGCGGTGATTGATTGCGAAACTCAGACTTTAAAGTATAGTGTTGCGGGTCAATATCCAGCACCAGTATTGGTTAGTCACGGGCAAGTCGAGGCACTTAAAGATGACGGATTTCCGTTGGGTTTGTTTGAGTGGGCGAGTTTTAAAAGTAAGGGGGTTGATATTCGTGAAGATTTTAAACTGTTAATGGTGTCAGACGGTTGGTTAGAGTTAATTCTTTTAGGCGACCAACCTGCGAGCGAAACTTATTTACTAGATTTCGCCCAACAAAATCCGATTAGTATTCCAGCGTTAATGAGCCCCGTTAAACAATATCAAAACGGCAATCCACCAGACGACATTACTGTTTTCATCGTAGAGAAGGAAGTTTAGCAATGCAAGGATCTATTTCATCGGCGAGAGTTGACTCTGTTGAATACATTCGGTTTGTTGGGGTTATTCGATATTCTCGTTGTGCAGGATTAGAAGCTCATATTAATAAAATATTTTCCTCTCCTGATTTTTCGGAAATTGCGATTGATTTAGAGCATGCAGAAATGCTTGATAGTACGGCGCTTGGCTTGTTGGCGCGCATTTCGATTGAGTACAAAAACATATCGGACAAAAAGCCGGTGATTTTTATTAAAGAAGGTGAACTTGCACATATTTTAAAACGTGTTTGCTTTGATCAGGTTTTTAATATTTTGGCGCAATCAAAAACTGAAGCATCAGCCCAATTTGTCGAGCTAGAATCTTTACCGAAAAGCGAAGAAGAAGTGCTTGATTGTGTTATTCAGGCGCATCGAAGTCTTGCAGAAATTTCAGAAAGTAATGAGCGATATTTCACTGATATTACCAAAGTGCTTCTTTAAAAATGTTCTTTAATAAATTCAAATTTTAGCGAAAATTCAAATCTAACAAGCTGAAACTAACTCGCAGTATTTTTTAAACGATGACTACCATTTTTTCTTTTTAACAAAAACGCCGTCATCATCTTTATCGGCTTCGTTATATTCTTTTTCTTGATCAATGCTTAAGTTGGTTTCGGCCGCTTCTTGTGGAGTGGCATTGATTAGTTCTTGAAGTTCTTCTTCAAGTGCGCTTAAACGAGTGTTTTTATTTGGAAATCGGTCAAGCATTTGTTGCGCAATTTGAAAGCCACGTTGGGCATTCACATAGTTGTGCTCTTGTAATGCTGATTTTGCTTGCTGAATGTACGCGCAAATTTTTGCCTCGAAGATTAACAGGGTTATCTTAGTTACTGCAGGTGCAACAAGTTTTGTATTCATTGCTTTAATATTCTTGAATAACGTTAAATATTTCCCAAGTTTTGAAAGGTGTTGAATAAGAATACTGAGTTGTTGAAAGTCTTTTGGAATGGTTAAACGCTGTTTGTCGATCTTCGATGCTGGATTACTAGCTTGTTCATTAACGCTTTTCAGGTTTTTTGTTATGAGAACATCACTCGGTGCTAGTTTCTTCGCAGCAGTTAAATTGAGTTGAATATATTGAAGCAGCAATCGCCTTGCCTCAAGCCCGATAGGTACTTGCGAAAAATTGCCCAAAATATTTGCCGCTTCATTAGCTTTGTACCGATATTTAGCTATTTGTTGACGTACTTTTGCTCTCGCTTGTTCTCTTTGTTGAACAAACGTTATACCGGCAACGCAAATGACTAAAACAATGCCGATAATTATTAAAGTGGAAAGTGATTCCATAGTTTTCTTTGATGTTAAGTTAGGGTATTTCTGCCTTTATCATCGCTAAATAAAAAAACTAAAGAGCAAGTTTCGTTTATCTTAGTTGACGTAGAGGCATCAGTAAAATTATAGACCAATATTTCCGCTATTTTCTGATTATTCGACTTTTTGTAACATTAGCTGATTTAATCTGAGAAGCTCTGAATATCTAGAATATCGCGGATCGGTTAAAGGAAGGCGAGTAATTTCCGCCAATATATCTTCAGAATTATACAAGTCCTGTGGATTTTCTTGTTTTTTCTGAAAGCGTTTGAGTAATGCTTGAGCATGATTGAGTGCGATATTGACATTATTAGGGGCTATCTCACTTGCTTCAATAAAAAGCTCTATAGCAGAGACAAAGTCGCCCGACTTAAAAAATTTCACCGCTTTGTTATTTAGTTTGTCTGCTTTCTTTGCATTTTTTATCAAATGTTTATTACTGGTTATTTTACTCGCTTGTTTTATAAAAGCCGGATCATCAAAATATTGCTCGACAGCTTCTTCAATAACACATTCTGCTAACTGGCTGAGTCCGACATTTTTTAAAGACTGGGCAATTTCGATGCTTTCATTTGCTCCTATATGTTCTTCTACCTTTTCGAATAGTGAGGGCGCAATTTCTTTGTATTTATCAGTTGATTTTTGATCTTTTATGATTGCACTAAAGTCGGCATGGGCGACCACGCCTCTAAATTGGGCACAAGGGTCTTGCTTAAATTTTTGTTCGATTTGATTGAATAGTGATTTAGCTTCAGCGATAAGTTTTTTACGGTCTTCATTGGTATTTCCTTTCAGTATATGACCAATAGATTTTGCTAATTTCACGTACTCTTCAGCTCCTGAAAAAGCTGAATTTTCTCCGTACCTTACTGCCTGCCTATAGGCATGAGTCATGGTATCATAATCGTTGTTTTGTTCTGCCAGTTGACCGAGATGTTTTTGTCGCTTTAGAGGTTTCGGCGAACGCTCCACCGCTTTTTGCAAAGTTTTCTGAGCATCAACAGGTTTTTCGAGTTTGTGTTGCACGTTTGCCAATAAATCATAACCTTCGATAACCATTGGAAAGTTTTCGGTCATTTCAATAAATGTATTCTCCGCTTTTTTGAGCTCTCCTCGTTGATAATGAATATTTCCAAGACACTTTAAAATCCAGGGCGTTACGCGTTCATCAGCAAGCTGTGTAACCAATTTGAATGCTTTATCCAGTTGTTTTCCGCCCCTCAGTGCATCCAGTTTTAATTGCAAACAAGACGAACGATACTTCGGTGATGATTCAATTACTTCGTCGCACAATTTGTACGCTTCTTGCCAGCTATTTTTATCCAGCTTGCGAATTATTGGATTGAGTGTTAGTTTTTTTTCTATTGCTCTATCTAATCGAAGTTTTAGAGTTTGGTTATTAAATGGCTTGGTTAGATAACTGTCTGGTTGATACTCGATGGCGCCCATCACCATTGCAGCTGCTTTTTCAGCAGTTATCATAATAAATACGCAACTAGGCTTGATAAGGTTAAAGGTAATTAGTTCCTCAAGTACCTGCTGCCCATCTTTTTGTGGACCGAGGTTATAGTCTGAAAGAATAATATCATATTTTTTTTCGCGACATGCTTGAATAGCAGCTTCTCCAGATGTGACGGTGTCGCTGTAGGGAATTCCAATATTTCTCAACATGATCCCCACAGCTCGTGCAAAGTCTGTGAAATCTTCGACTATGAGAACTTTTTTATCGGCGTATTTAGACATGATAGTTAGAGTTTAGTCAGTTAAACTATGGCAGCTTAATGATAAAACGTCCACCATTAAGAGCGCCGCCATTCGCCAATTCGATTGAGCCATTTTGGTCTTTGTGTTTGTGCATTTCGGCAATTTTTTGTGCGAAAAACAAACCCAGCCCAGTGCTTCCTGAACTTTGATTTATTCCATGAATATAGTTGCCTTCTAGCTTGATCATTTGTTCTGGATAGCCAGAGCCATCGTCTGCTATTTCAATTTCTAACATGTCATTTTGATTACAGCGAATGGCTATTTTGTTTTTGGTATATCGAATCGCATTGCCGATAATATTTTCTAGTACGGTTCCGAGTAATGACTCATCGAAGACACCTTCAATATCTTCATCGCAATCGATTTCGCAGTCGATGTTTTTAGCTTCAAGCAAAGGTAAATGCAATAGCCGTTGTTCATCTAAGAAGTCATATAAATTGTAATAGCTTGGGTTAAAAGGAAGTTGTTCGTTTTCAAGTTTATAAATAGCAAGTAACTGCATGAGAGAGTTGTTGACTCTTGAAGTTTCGTACTGAACTATGCCACATAGGTTGTTCGCTTTGGTATCAATCGCTGCTGGGTCAATATGTTCAAAGATGGATTTTAAAGATTGACCTAACATGCCCAATGAATTTTTCATATCATGAACCGTTGAAGCGAGTATTAAGTTGAAAATATCATCGTTATTTTTTTGCATGGCTATTCAATCCTTAATGACACTGGTTTTTATTCCCGTTCTTGAAGCATTAGTTGAATTAATCGGTTTAGTTCCGAATATCGGGCATATCGATGATCAGAGAAATTTAAATTGGGCATAGTACTCAGGATTTGGTCTGCGATATGCAAGCTGTCTATATTTTGTTTGTCTGATTGCGCTTGTTTTAATCTTGCTTGTACATAATTTAGACAGATGTTTATATTGGTTGGCGCTATTTTGTTTGCTTTTTTAAAGTAGTTGATCGCGTCCGTTATTTTTTTATTCTTAAAGTAATTGATCGCTTTTGAGTTGTATTGTCCCGCTTGTTTGCTGAGATTAATTAAATCTTGATTATTAGAAAGCTTCGATGCTTTTTCGATAAATATTGGGTCATCCAAGTTTTGTTGGATAGCTTCGTTTAATATTTCATCGGACAGCTCTTCACTTCCTATCTCTCTTAATGACTCCGAAAGTTCGAGACTTATGTTCGCAGAAATTTGTTCATCTAGGTTAATCAGGTTTTTTTCTACATCAGCTAGATGCTTTTTTTGCTTTTCTTCATTTTTGTTGGCTTTATATAATTGTGCTCGAGCAACACTGCTTCTTAGTTTAGTGGTTCCGCTTGAGGAAAAAGCTTTTTCGAGTTTTCCAAAAACCTGTTCTGCTTCTTTTGTTACTGCATCGGTTGAAGAGGCTGGATCTTCATTAATTTGGCGAGTCAGTGCAGTAGTTAACTTTAGATATTCCTCTGGAGAGGAGAAGGCCGAATGAGCGCTATGTTTTACCGCCTCTCGATAAGCTTTGGTCATAACAGGTAAGTCATTATTTTCCTCCGCGAGTGAGCCTAAATTTTTTTGTCTTTGTAGCGCTTTAGGTGATTTTTCAATCGCCTTAGTGAGAGTTGTTTGAGCATCTATAGGCTGCCCCAGTTCATGTTGTACTTTCGCTAACCAGTCATAAGCTTCCAATGCCATGGGGAATTCAGTTGTGACGTTTTTAAAAATATCTAGCGATTTTTTAAAATTTTTTTGTAAATAAAATATTTCCCCAACTGCTTGCATAGCCCAAGGGATCGCGCGCTGGGAAACTATCTTGGTGACAAGTTCGAGTGCCTTATCGAGTTGTTTCAAGTTTTTTAATGCTTTATATTTTAGTCTTAAGCATGACATTTTATACTTAGGATTTTCTTTGCTGACTTTATCAATATTCTCTAATGCAACTTCCCACTGTTTGTTTGCTATCGCTCGACTGATTGGATGTAGAGCATCTTTTTTATCCGTTGCTTTTTGTAGGCGTGATTTCAATAAATTACCCGTAAAAGGTTTGGCAATGTATCCGTCCGGTTGAAATTCGACAGCGCCCATTACCATGGTTGATGTATTTTCCGCTGTTAGCATTAAAAATACACAATTACTTTTTAATAAATGATATTTTGATAGTTCTTCTAACAGCTGTTGTCCATCTTTTTTTTGCCCGAGGTTATAGTCGGACAAAATAACATCGTATTTTCTTGCTTTGCATGCTTCGATCGCGTCTTCAGCGTTGTATACAATATCAATGTTTTTTGCTCCCATAGTAGAGAGCATGGCTCTGACTGAACGCGCAAACTCAGCGAAATCCTCGACGATTAAGGTGCTTTTTTTTGCTAGGCTGAATATCATATATTTTTAACGCTTAGTTAAAACAGCATGGTGACATTTTCATTTTCTGGGTTAGCGCTGTTTCCATGCAACGGGTGTATATGCTAATGTAAGAAAAATTAAGGCTTTTGTAAAAAGTATAGAGTGTATTTGAGATAAATCGAATTTATATTCGAGACTCTTTGGGAAGTGTATGACTAAGCGACTCAGCGATAAACTGGTAGTGGCGATTTCGTCTAGGGCGTTATTTGACTTAGACGAGAGCCATGAAATCTTTGAAAAACAAGGTGTTGAAGTTTATTCTAATTATCAAATAGAGCGAGAAGAAGAGATTTTAGAGCCGGGACCTGCATTTGTTCTAGTCAAAAAGCTGCTTGCTTTAAATAACAATCATCCTCAAGAACCCTTGGTTGAGGTGGTTTTATTATCACGAAATAGTGCTGATACGGGGTTAAGGATATTCAACTCTATCAAACATTATGGGCTTGATATTACTCGAGCAGCTTTTACGAGCGGACGAAGCCCCTATGCTTATGTACCTGCTTTTTCAACTCACCTGTTTTTATCAACCGATGTAAATGATGTGCGAATAGCGCTTAAAGATGGATTTGCCGCAGCGACTATTTTGCCAAAATCTGGTCATTATGCGTCAAGTGGTGATGAGGTGAGATTTGCGTTTGATGGAGATGCGGTTGTTTTTTCTGATGAAGCTGAGAAGATATACAAAGCTGATGGATTAGAAGCATTTACTCAAAATGAAGTTGATTCAGCTGACAAACCTTTAGCTGGCGGTCCTTTTAAGAGCTTTTTAGCCGCGTTACATCGATTGCAAAGTGAGTTTTCAGGTGTGGACGAATGTCCGATTAGAACCGCTTTGGTCACTGCGCGTTCTGCACCAGCCCACGAACGAGTTATTAAAACACTTCGGGACTGGAATATTCGTATCGATGAAGCGCTATTTTTAGGAGGCATGAGAAAAGCGGATTTTCTTAAATCTTTTGAGGCAGATGTCTTCTTTGATGATCAGAGTATTCATTGTGATGCCGCTTCTGAGCACGTAGCTACAGGCCATGTTCCCCATGGTGTGGCAAATAAACACTAGCAAATCATTTTTACAGTTTTTGTCGCATTCACAGTATATTTTGCTGGTTTTCGCGTAATCTCCCAACCTAGTGACCTGTTTTTGTTCAAAAATAATCGAATTGATCGATTTTTACCCTATCTATCGGCGATTTTCTTGTTAAATAGAAAATACTGACTATGCTTAAAGAAATTAAAGTGGATGTTTTTATGATTAATTAGCTTAAAGGATGTTTTGTTGCCCTTAATTCCTGATAAAGCTCGATAAACATTTTACTTACATCGAAATTTGATACCAGTGTGATCCACAATCTAAAATGGAAGGTTAATGAAGCTTCAGCAGATCAAGTATATATTTGAAGTTGCACGAAATCAGCTAAATGTTTCAGCAACTGCTGAATCGCTATTTACTTCTCAGCCCGGGATCAGCAAACAAATCAGGTTGTTAGAAGATGAGCTCGGTGTAGAAATATTTGTTCGAAGTGGTAAACATTTGACCAATATTACTCCTGCAGGGCGAGAAATTTTGCCTATTGCAGAAAACATTTTAAAGCAAGTGAGAACTATCCAGGATATTGCTGCCAGTCATGTGGATCAAAAAGAGGGAAGGCTTAATTTATCTTGTACCCACACTTTTTCCAGGTATTTTCTACCGCAGATTGTTGAGGCATATCGAAAAAAATATGCAAAAGTCAGTATGCATATTTATCAAGGAGGTATGCACAACACTGATGAGGAATTAGATGACGGCAAGTTGGATTTTGCGCTCGTTCATCAAGGTGAAGAAGTTTTTAATGATAAAATTCAACTACCTTGCTTTTATTGGAATCGCTGTATCATTGTCCCCAAAGAGCACTCTTTGACCCGTGTTGAGTCGCTCAATTTAGACTTGTTGGCTCAATATCCGCTTTTAACTCACACCAGTTCTGGTGGAAACAGTAACCGAATTGAGCAACTTTTTAAGGAGAACGGTTTTAGTCCTGATATTGTTTTTTCTGCCACTGATTGTGAAATTATAAAATCTTATGTTCGCATGGGGTTAGGTGTTGGTATTATCGCCAGTATGGCTTACGAACAAGACTTAGATTCGGATTTAATCTGCATTCCAATTGAGCATTTAATGCCTCCAGAGTTGGTTAATGTGGTTTTTGACAGAAATTTATATTTTAGAGAGTATATATTTGCTTTCATTGAGTCTCTAGCGCCACAACTGTCAAAAAATCTCATTCTAACTGCACAGCAAACTAAATCAGCAAACAAGATCGCGAAGATGGTTGATGCCAGTTTGATCCCTAAGCTTTAGCTAGACAAAATTAAGGCGTATGTATATTGTTTTTTGATATTCAATGATGTTAAATTTGTAATCTATGAAATGAAGTTCATTGCTGAATATCAGATAATCAAAATGTCAGAAAATAAAACACCTAAAAGCTCGCCTCGCCATAATTTAAGTATCTCAAGCCAATCGATGGAAACAAACCATCCTTTTAAACGGTTAATTATTTTTCAGTTAAAACTCGCATTGGATGCGATGAGGGATATTCTGTTAAGTCCAATTTCAATTGTTTGTACTTTATTAGATCTATCGCAGAAAAATAATAAAAATCAACCTGGCTATTTTGATAAATTGATGATGCTTGGTCGAAACACAGAGAAAAAAATTAATCTATTTGAGCAGCATCGACCTGGTGATTCAACGGTTGATAGTGTGCTTAGTCAAGTTGAAAGTGTTGTAATGAATGAATACAAAAATAAAAACTTGTCTAGCAAAGCACTTTCCACCATCCAGGAAATTTTAAAGAAATAAAATTTCCTGGATTTATATGATGAAGTTATTTTCGAATGCTAGCATTTAGCCTGAGGTTTTTCATATTCCAACGCAAGCCTCTTCGTCCTGCCGCTCGCCATAAGTTGCCAACCAGGTTTCTTATAAAATCCAGAAATAAATAAATCACAGGCAGGCAAATAAGCGTTGTGATAGTTGAATATCCTAGCCCACCAATCACGGCTCTAGCCATGGGGAAGTATGGGGGACCACCACCTCCGAGTTGAGTATCACCTAAACTAAGTGGCAATAATCCTAGTATCGTAGTGAGAACGGTCATTAGAATTGGTCTGATCCGATCATTCGCTGCATGCAATACAGCATCGCGTTTGTGGTATCCTTCGCGACGATAGTGATTGATTCGGTCAACCAATACAATCCCGTTATTCACCACCACTCCCATCAACACAAGAATGCCAATAAGTGCCATCATAGATAAAGTGGTGTCAGTTACCGCAAAGTAGACAAAAACACCAACTACTGCGTAGGCAATTGAGGTAATTACTGCGAGTGGTAACATTAGTGATTCAAACAATGCTGCCATCACAACAAAGATCATTAAAACCGCAAGCAACATGTTAGTTCCCATGATCCGACCGATTTTTTCTTCTCGGTCAGAGCTTTTTCCAAATCCCCAGTTATATCCAACAGGCAGCGGAATATCTTTCATCAGCTTATTTGCGGTTTTACGAATTTCCTCAGCCGTGGTTTTGTCTGAATAGTCAATTGTCATTCTGACAGAAGTGCGACGGTCAAAACGTGTGATTTGTGGCAGAGATTGTTTAATTTCAAACTTCGCGACACCATCTAAACGAACGTTGGTACTTCCTCCAGGTTTGGGGTTAGGTAACTCAATGGGAAGACCTGCTAGATCGCTGATTGAAGCACGCTTTTGTCCTTCAAATGTTAAAGTGATATCCGTTTCACCTAGATCGGAACGGAAAGTTCTTAATTGTTGTTTGCGTAGTGCGATAGCGACGTTGCTGCCCACATCTCTTGGTGTTAGTCCTAATTGATGAAGTTTCTGTGAGTTTAAAACTAGTCTTACTTCTTGACTTCCAAATTTAGAACCGACAGTTACTTTGGTAACATCTTTTATACCAGAAATAATAGGAGATACTTGATGTGCGAGTTCCATTAGGGTTTCAGTATCTTCGCCGTTGATGCCAATGGTCAATGCATCTTGCCCTCCAGAGCGATTGCGTTCAAACCCAGGTGAACCGATTGCAATTTTAGGCATGTTTTTTTCGATATACTCTCTAATTTCCTTATTAGTTTTGGTTCGTTTTTCATCATCAACTAATAATAAAGTTGAGCCAGCTCTTTGACTAATATAAAAAGAATAAACATTTTCAATATCGAGTAATTCTTTATTCTTATATAGGAATTTTTCGATACGGGTTACTGATTCTTCAACTTTTTCCAGCTCGTAACTGCCTTCAATATGATAATCGATATAAAGTCTGGAATCTTCATCAGCAGGGAACATATCACTCTTGACCAATCCCGAGCCACTTAAGATAGGTAGTGGTAAAAATAGCACAATAGCAATCATTCCAGAAAAAAATGGGTGACGCATCATCCAGTTTAAAAACGCCGAATATCGACCGTGCTCTTTTACGGTATCAGTATGCGAAATAGTTTTAGTTTTGGATTTCATTTTACTTAATGCGAGAGGAATAATCGTCATAGCGATAAAAAGTGATGCCGCGAGTGAAATAACAATGGTTGTAGCGACATGGCTTAAAAATATGGTGATGTCGACTTTTTCGCCGATAATATTAGGCAAAAAAACAATTGCTGTGGTTATGGTTCCTGCTACCACAGGAACGCCGACATCTTTAACACCTTTTAGAGTTGCTTCAAAAGGTTTGTCTGGCATTTGCTGACGATATCCAAATATACTTTCACTGACAACGACAGCATTATCCACCAGCATTCCAATGGCGAGCATCAAGCCCATCATCGACAATAAATTAATGCTAACATTCAGAAAGTACATCGCTGCCAACGTGATGAGCAAAGAAAATGGCACAGCGAGAGAGACAATCAATGTTAACCGGAGATCTCGTAGAAATATAAAGAGAACTACGGAGGAGAGTAAAAAACCAATCAGACCGGACTTGGCTATATCACTTAAAGAGCTGACCACGCCGTCGGCTTGATTTTCCATGACAAATAAATTAATTCCGTCAAAATCAGGAAGTTCTTCGATTTTTTTCATTTCCGCGACTACTGCGTTTGCGGTTTCCACCAGATTTGCATCGGCTTCACGTGTAATGGTAATCCCGACAGCATACTTTTGATCGAGATGCCGACCAACTTCGATTTCTTCTTTATCAAAAGATACATTTGCGATGTCTGAGAGTTTAAGTCCTCGTTCATTGACTACAAAGTTCTTCATATCTTCTATGCTGGTGAACTGCTGGTCGACTGTCACTCGAATGCTTTTGTTTGGATTTTTGACTTCGCCAGCTGAGATCAATCGATTAGAGTTTTGAAGCTTCGCGAGCAATTGATTAGTGTCAATATGGTAAGCAGCGATTCTTTCCGCAATTAATTCGATTTGAAATGTTTTTGCCGCAACGCCTTCTATAGTAACTTTTGATACGCCAGGAATTCTTTCAAGAATTTGTTTTAACTGACGGTTAAGTACTTGGTAAGAATCACTCAAATCAGTTTCCGCTGACAATCTTGCTTGAATGATTGGTTGGTCATTGGTGCTACCCGTAAAAATAAATACTCGCCTGAGATCATCAGGAAGCTCGGCTTTAATTGCGTCGACTTTTTCTCGAGCTTCTACTCCTTTTAATTTCGCATTAACACCCCAATCGAAAATTAAAAGGATTTGGCCTTGATTTTGATTGCTAAAAGATCGCATTTCTTCAATGGAACCCATGGTCGCAAGAGATTCCTCTAACGGGCGAATGATTTGTTTTTCAATTTCTTCTGGCGAGCCACCTGGATAGTTGGCTTGCACGAATGTAATAGGAAATTGAATGGTAGGAAAAAACTCCAAAGGTAGTATTCTGCTAGACGCTAATCCCATTACAATTGCGCATATGAAAACCATTGAAACGGTAACAGGTCTTTTTAGAGCAAGTTTAGTAAACCACATTTCTAGGCTCCTTGATTCAATGGATTGTTATCAGAGGAATTTTTGTCGGAATCAAGCGTATCAAGATCCAGATTGTTTAGTTCAATGGTTTTGCTATAGTCTTTCCGATCTAATATTTCATACATTATTGGAATGATAATGAGGGTTAGTAGCGTAGAGGCGAGTAAACCACCAATCACGGTAATAGCCATCGGCGCTCTGATTTCAGCGCCTTCACCGATCCCTAACGCAAGAGGGATCATGCCGAGTGTTGTAGTTAATGTTGTCATAAGAATCGGTCTTAGTCTCGACTCGGCAGCTTGCACGATAGCAGATATTTTTTCTGTACCAACGAGCCTTAGCTGATTAATTTTATCGATCAGAACAATCGCATTGTTGACAACAATACCGGCAAGCATGATAAGCCCTAAGAATACAACGACACTTAACTCCGTATTTGTGATAACAAGCCCCAGAACTGCACCGATTGATGCTAAGGGAATGCTAAGTAAAATAATAAATGGATGCAGGAGCGATTCGAATTGCGAAGCCATGACCAAATAAACTAAAAACACTGCTAAACTTAGCGCCATAATAAGCGAGTTATAACTCCGCTCCATTTCTTCTCCCTGACCACCAAAGCGACTCGATATTCCGAAAGGTAGTCGTATCTCCTGAATTAATGTTTGAGCTTCGGCGGTTGCTTCTGCTATCCCGCCGTAGGCAATTTGTCCTTCAACTAAAACTACTCGTTCTTGATCTATACGCATGATTTCGCTGGGACCTTTGGTTTCTGTGATCGTTGCCACAGCTTGCAGTGGAATAGGACGAGCTGAATTTGGGTTAATAATTAAATTTTTTACATCGTCGAGTTCATCTCTCGCTGAGTCTTCTAGTCGTACCAGCACTTCAATTTGTTGTTCTTTTAATCGGTATCTTGTGGCTTTGTTTCCTCGTATAGAATTAACGACTACGTTATTCGCTTGTTCAATCGAAAGTCCTAATTGTGCCATTCTATTTTGATCAAAAGTGATTTGGACTTCCGGATATCCTTCTTTCATATTGGTATGCAGATCGATATAGTGATCTGATTCTGATAGTGCAACAACAATTTGATCAGCAGCGCTTTTGAGTGTGTCTACATCGAAACCAGAGACTTCGATACTCAGTGGCGTTGAAAAACTAAACAGTTGCGGACGTTCAACATCTGCGGTTATTCCTTTGCTCTCTTTGGTTAATAATTGTCTAATTTGCAAAAGTAAATTGTTTTCTGATTCTCTCGAAAGTCCATCTTCTAGTAACAAGCTAAACTCCGCCTGATTTTCGCCTTCCTGCTCTGGATTTGCGGTGAGTTTATTGCCGCTACCTGCTACGGCAAATACCTCTTTCACTCCTTCAACTTTTAGCAATGATTTCGATAATGAAATAACTTTTGTATCTGTTAGTTCGATTGCCATTCCCGGTGTATATTGAACTCTAACTAAAAGTTCTCCCTGAGCCATTTCAGGTAATACAACTTTTGGGATTCCATTAATCAATACCACGCTGCCACCTAATAACGCAATCGCAACCATCAAAGTTAGTGCTTTAGCATTCAATGAGGCTTTAAGTAATGATAAATAAAACCGAGATAGCGGTGTGTAAATAGAATCAAATAAATTTTTAACGTAACCAAATAAAAAGCCAAAAATGGATGATAAAGCGTATCCAATAAACTTAACAGACATAAAAATAAAACCCATGAATATAAAAATAAATTCGATCGGTAATAATATGACTCTCAACCAAGTGGGTTTTGTACTTCGCTCTAAAGTCGGCAATGAAGCTTTCGATTTGTTTCCAATCGCTGCCATTGTCGGGATAAGAGTTAAAGCTACACCCAAAGAAACAATTAAGGAAAAAGTTATGGTTAAGGCTTGGTCTCTAAATAGCTGTCCAGCTATGCCTTCAACAAAAACTAAGGGCAGAAATACAGCTATTGTCGTTAAGGTTGACGCTGTGATTGCGCCCGATACTTCTTTTGAACCATCCAATGCTGCTTGAGCAAGTGATAGTCCTTGCTCTTTTTTTCGTGCGATATTTTCTAGCACTACAATGGCATTATCAACCAACATTCCGACAGCTAAAGCAAGACCACCGAGAGACATAATATTCATATCGATATCTGCTGCGTACATAAGGTTAAAAGTGATGACAATTGAAAATGGAATTGTCAAAGAAATAATCAAAGTCGGTCTAAATTGACCTAAAAATAAATAGATAACGAACATTGCAAGAATACCGCCTATAATCGCTGATACTACTAGCTCAGATATAGCGTTATCAATAAATTCTGAAGCGTCAGTCAAAGTGGTTAGCTGCATTCCTTCTCTCAGGCTTTTTTTGATTTTTCCAAGTTGTTTGTGTACCGCTTCGGAGACTTTTACGGTATTAGCGTCGCCTTCTTTGTATATCGCAAGTTCGACCGCCTGAATGCCGTTGTGTCTAATAATAGCAGTTGGATCTTTGTAAGTAGACTTTACTTCGGCGATATTTTTAAGGCGAACAATTTTTCGATCTTTAGATAAGATAATGGTGTTAGCAAAATCTTCAATCGAACGGTATTCATTGAACGTCCTGACCAATAGTTTTTGTTGTCCATTTCTTATTTGACCGCCACTCATGTTGATATTTTGGGTTCTTAGTTTATTAGCGACTTCATCAACAGAAATATTTAATTGAGCAAGTTGATTCTGGTCAAGAAGAATTTGAATTTCATCTTCTAAACCTCCCGATGCTTTTGTTGCAGCGACGCCTTCTATTGTTTCTAGTTTACGGGATAATTGTAAATCAGCGTATCGTCTTAAATTCGCCAGAGCTGAGACAGGATCTTGCCCTGGTTCAACTTTTTTACTGAGGCTCATGCGGATAATAGGCGCATTGTTTGGGTTAAATCGTAGCAGTGATGGTGGCTGAACTTCTAGCGGCAGTTGCACTTGTTCTAATTTTTCTCTGACGTCTAAACTAGCTACATCAATGTTGCTTCCCCAATAAAATTCCAGATAAATATCTGAACGACCAGCTTTTGAAACAGACCGAACTTGTCGGAGTCCTTTGATTGTTCCGAGTACCGCTTCTAACGGTCTGGATATCAGGTTTTCTACTTCAGCCGGTGCTGCACCTTCAAAATCGGTACGTACCGTTAGAGTAGGGTAGCTTAATTCTGGTAATAGGTTAAAGCCTAGTCGGTTTAGAAGCACTAATCCAAAAACTAATGCGGCGAGGGTAAACATTGCGACTGTTACTGGGCGGCGAATTGCGGTTGCAATAAGGTTCATATCTGATTTTCCTTTAGGCTAATCTGATTGATTAATGGGGGTGTTTTTAAAATCTTGCTTAGTCTTTATGATTTATCAGGTTTTATTTTGACTAACTTTACTTTTTGCTATCGAAGTTTATTCGATAGCAAATTTTTTAATTGTTTGACGCGATCCCGGACGGTGATTGCGTTTTATTTTCTTTTTGAAGATTTTCTGGTTTTTCTGCCATTTGCTCTTCTTCTTGTCCGACAATTTCTACAATTGTTTCGTGTTTTAAAATTTGTTGTCCGGTTGTAATCACTTGATCTTTTTCATTTAATCCCTCTGTGATTTCTAAAACGCCTTTATGCTGAAATCCAACGCTCACAGGTGTTTGGATTGCCTTATTATCTTTTACTATAAAAACGTGCGAGCGGTTGTCTTGAGTTATGACTGCTTGCTGCTCGACTAATAAACTATTCTGGTGAACATCGAATACAATTTCGACTTTACCAAACATTCCAGACTTCAAAGACTGATCATCATTATTCAGTTTTGCTACGACTTTAAAAGTGCCAGTATCGGTATCAATCGACGGTCTAATTCGCTCGATTTCTCCCATAATGACTTTATCTCCTATTGCATCGACATTTAGAAATATTTGTTGTTTCTTTTTAACGTTTGATAATTCTTTTTCTGGTAAATGAAGGACTGCTTTAAGGCTTGATAAGTCCACAACTTTAAACAGCACATCGTTATCACGGATTAAATTACCTGGCTTAACCATGCGTTCGGTGACAACGCCGCTAATCGGGGCTCTAATACTGGCGTAGTTAAGTTTTAATTTAGATAATTTATACTGTGCGAGTTGCGACTGGTATTCAAATTTTGCTCTATCAAGTGCATCTGAACTTGCTAGTTTACGACTGAATAGTGATTTTTGACGTTTTAGCTCTTTCTGCAGTTTGTTAGAGGTGGCGGCGAGTTGATCGACTTCTAATGATAATTGCTCTACATCGAGTTGAGCCATCAATTGACCTTTTACGACTGTGTCACCTTCTTCAACTAAAATATTTTGTAGTAAACCTGTTGATCGAGCAACGACTTGTACGTCTTGCTCTGCTTCTAAGGTAGTAATGGTTCGATAAGTTTGCCGGATATCGCCGCGAGCGACAGCGACCACTTCAACAGGAACGGCAGGTTTGTTTTCTTTTTTGTCTTTGTTCTCAGCATCCACAGATTCCTCTGATTTTGCTTTGTCATCTTTCGATTTTGAATCGTCCGATCCGCTATTGCTGCATCCCGTCGCAATTAAAGTGACGCTGATAAAGAAAGCGAATAATAGTTTTTGTACTTTATTGCTATTTGAAAAACGATTAGAAGCATTCATATTATTTTCCTTTACAACTTTATGTTTGGTTGATTTATTTGTTACGCTGACTGAAATTTTTTTGGTTTGTTATTCGCTTTTGCAGTTTTTATGCCAAACTACCTGTTTGACCTTAAGAAAGCGATTACCCCAGTTGTTTCGCATTTGATATGGTGTATTATATGACCAAAACACCTTTCAGGGTGTGTACGCTTTGTAACAAAATATGTGAACCTAGATAAAGATGACCAAATATTAGTGCTTTTAACCAAACCAGCTAGTAGAAGGTAGTCATACGAGAAGGCTAGAAATTAACTTATGTGTGAGAGCTAGAACAGTTCTATTTCTGATTCAATGGCTTCTTTTTTAAAGGTTTGCTCGATCAGGTTGCTGACGGCAGATTCAAAACCTTCACCACTGCGAATGCTGTCAAATAGCTGGGTTTCTTCGCGCATCGTATAGCTTTTTTCAATCCGTTCAAAAATCTCATGCCATTCGGCATCAGAGCCGTTGGCATTTAACTCGAGGGTTTTTATTGCGTCTTGAATGGTGCCCATAATATGCTGCAATCTTTGTGTCATTCGATCATAAAATTGAAAGTCGACAATTGCGTTGCGTACGCGTGATTGAGTTTCATGATGGAGGGTTTGAAGTTTTTTGATATCATTTTGCTCGGGTGACCCTATCAATCCTTCGATACTGTTGTAACCTTCCACGATTTCAACAAAGAGTTTTGATAGGTCATCGAAAGGCTGCTCCGTTTCTTTTAATGATAATGCTAACTGCGCAGCAGCGAGCTGTAATAACGTTATTTGATTTGCTGAATGGGTCATAAAATTGCCTATCTATTCCTTTATTCATAGATTGCTGAGGCTAAAAAGTCTCAACAACAAGGTCATATTTACATTCATACTTTGAGTATAGGCAATATTTTGGGAAACACTAGATGATTTTATGTCTAAGTTAGGATAAGAATTTTGCGGCTAAAATAATTGGATATATATGTTCACGGATTCTCAGAATAGTTTAAAAAAACGTACAGTTTCCTTGACTTTTTCACAAGGTGAACGTATGTTTAAAACACTTGTTTGAATTTTAATTTTGGGTGAAATTTGTCCTCTACCAAAGAAAAAATACTTGATGCAGCTGAAGAGCTTTTCGCCGATCATGGGTTTACAGAAACCAGCTTGCGCATGATAACAGCTAAAGCAGAAGTCAATCTCGCTTCTGTAAACTATCACTTTGGTTCAAAGAAAACTCTAATACAAGCTGTTTTTGACCGCTTTATGCAACACTTTACTCAAGACTTGAGCGTTGAAATGGAGCGTTTAGAGCAGAGCAGTGCGGATAAATCAAATGGGGCATTAAAAGTGATCGATGTGTTGACTACTTTGATCACGCCTATTAATAAGCTCAATCAACTTCGACCAGATGGCGCTGGTGTGTTTATGAATTTATTGGGAAGAGCCTACGCTGAAACACAAGGACATATTAGACGTTTTGCGATGGAAAATTATGCCGATGTATTAAAACGTTTTACTCAGTTATTACAAGTGACTAGCCCAAATATACTGCCATCTACCATGTTTTGGCGGCTACACTTTATGCTAGGCTCTTTTATTTTTACTCTGGCAGGACATAAAGCACTTCAGGAGATATCTGAAAGTGACTTTAATCAACAAGTGACTATTGAGGAAATTATCAAACAATTGGTTCCATTTATGTCTGCTGCTTTTTCTTTTGATGGTGATCATATGAATGATAATCAATCAATTAATAGCAATCAAACTAGTCAAAATTCATTGGGGCTAGATTCAAATACCGAGCATCAGTCTCTTTCTGCAGGAGAGCATTAATTATGATTTTATTGTTTCAGCTATTTATTTTGTTGTGTGTGCTCTGGGTTAGCGCTTATTTCAGGGCGCGAATGGGAACGGCGCTTTCGAGTGCGGCAGTCGTGCTTATTTTGATGACCATGACGAGCGAGTTTTTGATTATTCCCTGGTTGCTTTTTTTGCCTGTTGGCATTTTGTTTTTCGCGGATGATTTAAGAAAAGATAAGATTACTCGACCAATTTTTGAAATGTTTAAAAAAGTGCTGCCGCCGATGAATCAAACTGAACGAGAAGCACTTAACGCAGGCGATGTTTGGTGGGATGGCGAACTCTTTACCGGAGCACCAGATTGGAAAAAGTGGCTAGCTAATGCTAAACCAGAACTAACCAAAGACGAGCAAGACTTTATTGATAATCAAGTTGAGACGGTTTGTGAAATGGTTAATGATTGGGAGGTTAATTTTAAATATAAAGATCTTCCAGTAGCGGTGTGGGAATATTTAAAAAAGGAAGGTTTCTTAGGATTAATTATTCCCCGTGAATACGGGGGTAAAGGATTTTCTGCATTGGCTCATTCGAGCATTGTAACCAAGCTTGCTTCAAGAAATGCTGCATTGGGTGTGAGTACAATGGTGCCAAATTCGCTAGGTCCTGCGGAATTGCTGTTGCACTACGGAACTGACGAGCAAAAAGCTCATTATTTACCAAAGCTAGCAACCGGCGAAGATATTCCCTGCTTTGCGTTAACTGCTCCTAAAGCAGGCTCAGATGCGAGTGCAATGCCCGACACAGGCATAGTTTGTAAAGCAAGTTACCAGGGAAAAAAAGTACTGGGTCTTCGTTTAAATTGGGATAAGCGTTATATCACCTTAGCGCCCGTCGCAACGGTTCTTGGTTTAGCATTTAAAATGTACGATCCCGATCATTTAATTGGTGACTCCGAGGATATTGGGATCACTGTCGCACTCATACCAACTTCCCATAAGGGCGTAGAGATAGGAACTCGCCATTTTCCCGTCGGTTCGCCTTTTATGAATGGTCCAACGCGTGGTAAAGATGTATTCATTCCAATGGATTGGATTGTCGGTGGGCAAGAGTTTGCGGGTAAAGGCTGGAAAATGTTGGTTGAATGTTTGTCTGCCGGACGAGGAATTTCGCTACCTTCTGGTGCAACTGCTGCGGCAAAAGTGGCTTACCGAGCAACTGGTGCTTATTCAATGCTTCGCCAGCAATTTAATACTGAGATCGCTCGATTTGAAGGAATTGAAGAGGCTCTAGCGCGGATTGCAGGTGCAGCTTATCAGCTTGAGGCCGCGCGAATTACGACCGCAGGCGCTGTAGATTCTGGATGTAAACCTTCGGTTGTAACCGCGATTGCTAAATACCATATGACCGAGTCTGCTCGGAGTTTAGTCAATGACGCGATGGATATTCATGGCGGCAGGGGCGTTATCCAAGGAGAGAGAAATTACCTTGCGTCAGCGTTTATGGGAAGTCCGGTAAGTATTACCGTTGAAGGAGCCAATATACTGACACGAAATTTAATGATTTTTGGTCAGGGAGCGATCCGTTGTCATCCGTTTGTGTATCGTGAAATGCTTGCGGCGAGTAATCCAAATGAAGAACAGGGTATTAACGAGTTTGATTCACTTTTCTTCAGGCATTTAGGTTATGGTTTAAGTAACTTTATTCGCACTTTGAGTTTGGGAATTACGGGCGGAAAAATTGTATTTAAACCTGTTGACGGAGAAACTGGCAAATACTATCAGCAACTGACTCGAATGAGTTCGGCTTTAGCCCTTGTATCTGACCTATCAATGGCATTGCTGGGCGGAGAGCTTAAGCGAAGAGAGAGGTTATCTGCTCGTTTGGGAGATGTGCTGAGCCATTTATATATGTCATCCACCGTTTTAAAGTATTTCCAGGATAGTGGGCAGAAGGGCGCGGATTTGGTTTATGTTAAATGGAGCATAGAGAACAACCTCTATTTAATACAAAAAGCATTCATTGAGTTTTTTGACAATCTAAAACCGCGTTGGTTAGCACGTGTTTTGAAAAGATTAATATTTCCTTATGGGTTAGCTTACAAGAGACCTGGCGATGAGATTGATCATCAAGTAGTACAAGCGATGTTATCAAATAACGAACTACGCGATAGGTTAACTAAAAATATCTATATAGGCGACAAGAATCAGCCAATTGGACGAATAGAGCACGCTTTTATAAAAGTTTTAGCAGCCTCTAAAACGGCAAAAAAACTGCGTGCAGCAATAAAAGAAGGGACGTTGGTTGAGTGTGACAATCTACACGATTTGGTTGTCTGCGCAATAAAAAAGGAAGTTTTGAGCAAGGAGGAAGGTGATATCTATCTTGAGTCTGAAGAGTTACGTCTAGATGCCATTCAGGTGGATGAGTATACTCAGGACTATATCAAGGGAGAGTGCTAGTAATCTTGTGTGATAAATTAGACGCCTATCCTAAATTCAAAATCTAGTTCTAAAGATAGTTCTGTTTTTGCCGATATCCTCGATGTTTGATGTTGGTCATATTTTCGTATTTTTTAACTTGTGCTGTACAACTAAATTTAGGTATATTGCTTCCAAGTTTTTCTAGTTTAAACAAATTCTAAATATTCACATTGGTGTAGGTGTTTTGATGTTCAATTTTCGTTTGTCTTCGGTTCATTATTTTGGTTTTTTAGTTGTTTTATTTTCCATGGTTTTATCAGGATGCCAAACGCTCGATCCTTATACTGGTGAGAAAAAAACCAGTAATGCAGTAAAGGGTGCAGGTATAGGAGCATTAGTTTGCGGCGCTATTGGCGCTATAGAAAATGGCAAGCATGCGCGCAATGCTGCACTCGGTTGTGGTGCAATTGGAGCGGGGATCGGCGCTTATATGGATTCACAAGAAGCAGAATTAAGGCGCTCTCTAGAGGATTCTGGCGTTAGTGTGAAACGAGAAGGTGATAATATCAACCTGATTATGCCGGGTAATATTACTTTTGCGTCAAGCCAGTCTGTTATTCAGTCTGATTTTCACTCAGTATTGAACTCAGTTGCAAAGGTATTAAAAGGCTACGACCAAACCGCCATTGAGATTGAAGGTCACACTGATTCAACAGGTAGCTTAAGTTATAACATCGAGCTTTCGGAAGACAGAGCGCGTCAAGTGGCAAAATACCTTAATTCACAGGGGATAGATAGCAAACGTATTGTCCATCATGGGAAAGGACCTATGAGACCGATTGCGACTAACCAATCATCAGAAGGAAGAGCAAAAAATCGACGGGTAGAAATTCGGATCAAAGCAATTCCAGGCTGACAGCTTGCAAGACATAGATTCTTGACATAAAACCTTTTGAGGTTCGTCTATATCCATACAAAGGCGATCTGAGAAAGGTTTTTGTGTGTGTAAGATATAAGCAACTAATGTCAAAATGTCGTAGAATGCTGCAAGTACAACTCGTTACAAGAATTAATGTTCCTGGTATCCGTGTATATTTTCAATAGATTAGATTTGGAAATTAGTATTGAATGGTAAAAAAAATTAAAAAATATAGTCAAGGAATCCCCCTGTCTCCCTGGCGGGAAAAATTGCATGAAGTAATATTTGAAGCGGATACTCAATCGGGTAAGCGATTTGACGTGCTGTTAATTGTGGTTATCATTTTTAGCGTTATTGCTGTAATGCTTGATAGTGTGGCAGCAATAAGGGAGCATTTTGGTTACTATTTAGATGTTATAGAATGGACATTCACAATTCTTTTTACTGTCGAATATATACTGCGACTATTAAGCGTCAGAAAACCAATGTTATACGCTACCAGTTTGTTTGGTATTGTCGATTTAGTTTCAGTTTTACCCAGTTTTGTTGCACTATATTACGCTGGCGCGGAAACTTTTTTAGTGATTCGAGTGTTGCGAGTCTTAAGAGTTTTCAGGGTTTTCAAGCTGGCAGAGTATTTAGGTGAAGCCAATACTCTAATGGTCGCTCTTCGCGCAAGCCGAAAAAAAATCACCATTTTTTTGTATTCAATTTTTATTTTTGTGGTGGTGTTTGGCTCGGTGATGTATTTAGTGGAAGGCTCTGAAAATGGTTTTACAAGCATCCCGAAATCTGTTTACTGGGCGATTATAACACTCACCACAGTTGGTTATGGCGACATAGTTCCGCAAACTCAAACGGGGCAAATGATTGCTGCTGCAGTAATGATTTTGGGTTACGCGATTATTGCTGTTCCGACAGGAATTTATAGCGCCGAATTAGCAAGAGCATTTAAAAAAGATGTTTCTAATGTAGCCTGCCAAAATTGTGGTGAAGAAGGACATGATATGGATGCGGAATATTGTAAATACTGCGGAGCTCAGTTGTAATGGGCACGAAAGTTTCTGTAAATGTATTAGATGAAGAAACTCGATTTGCTTATCTGCAAGCGATGGGGGTAGAGTGCTGGGAGCCTCGCGTTGGTGAGCTAAGAGAGGATGAGCTAAGAAAGGGTGAGCAAGAAGAGCTACGACATGAAAAATTAACATTTCAAGCAGAAAAAAAATCAGAAATTATAGATGAAAAAGTTGAATCAGAGAGTGACTTTTTATTTTCTTCTACAGAGAAAACAGATCAAACAGATAGGGAAATAGATAAGCTTGTTGAAAAGGATTCTTTAAAGACATTAGACAAAACTCCTGCCGCTCAACTACAAAGTGAGCAAGATAATAGTAGTCCAGTCTCCAGTGCATTTTTAAAACTAGTCAATTGGACGAGCCATAATATAGAAACGGAAAGCTCCAAAACATTATTGATTGTTTGTCGCCATCAAATTGATCAACCTGCCAATAGCTTTGCGTCGGCAAACTCACCAAGTCGATTTATGTTGGATTATATTCAAGGGTTTCAATCTATTCTTGAGAAAAGCTCGTCAGGAATTAATATTCGTTTGGCGCATTTATCTGAAGCGGGGTTAGGAAAAAGTTCCGTCCCAATGGGAAAAGTTTTAGAAAATACTCAACCCGATATCGTTCTTATTTTAGGAGATGAAACAGTCGTCCATTTATTCGGCGAGGATGCCAATGTAGCGAACAAGCGAGGTCAGTTGGTAGAGCTTGAAAATGATTTTGAAGCGTTCGTTAGTTATCATCCGTTTTCGTTGATTGAAAATTCTAGTTTGAAATCGTTAGCATTTGACGATCTTATCAACTTGGCGAATTACCTTTCTGCACCTAAATAGTTAAATGTCTTCCAAAATACAAACGGCTATCGAAGACACTCTTAACTTATCTAAACTTAAAGTTAGACGTGCAAAAATGTCGGACTTAGATTTAATAAAAATCAATGAAGAAGTTGCTTATAACATTCCTTGGTCTAAAGAGTTACTTAATGATTGTCTAACGAAGGGTGAATACTACATTTGTTTCGTAATGCTCCACGAAAATAACATAATTGGTCATATGATTTTTCAGCTAGTTTTAGACGAAATTCATTTGCATAATGTGTGTGTTGTTCCCAAATTTCAACAACAAGGTTTTGGACATATATGGATTGATTATCTATATGATTACGCTAATAAAAAAAACGTTAGAGATATTATTCTAGAAGTAAGAGTTTCAAACCTAAAGGCGAAAAAACTATATGCAGGTCGAGGTTTCCGCGAAATTGGTTTGCGTAAAAACTACTATCAAGCAGCAGTAGGTAAAGAAGATGCTCTGGTGATGAAGGCGCGAGTTGAGTGAGTTTATAGGAAAGTGATTTAGTTGCAGTTTGCTCTATTACCAAGGATAATTGCGGCGTTTTAATTGCCAGACATTTTAGGAAATCCCAGTGACATCAGAAGTTAACAAGCGCCGAACTTTCGCCATCATCTCTCATCCAGACGCCGGTAAAACGACCATCACTGAAAAGTTACTGCTTCTGGGGCGTAAGATCCAGGAAGCGGGTACCGTCAAAGGGCGAAAGTCAGGTAAACATGCAACTTCCGACTGGATGGAAATGGAAAAAGAGCGGGGGATTTCAGTTACCACTTCTGTAATGCAATTTCCCTACAATGGGCGAGTCGTCAACTTGCTAGATACACCAGGGCATGAAGATTTTTCTGAGGACACCTATCGAACTTTAACGGCGGTCGATTCTGCTTTGATGGTGATTGATAGCAGTAAAGGTGTGGAGCAACGCACGATTAAATTGATGGAGGTGTGCCGCTTAAGAGATACTCCAATAGTGACCTTTATGAATAAACTAGATCGTGATATTAAAGATCCAATCGAGCTTATGGATGAAGTTGAGGACGTGTTAAATATTCGTTGTGCGCCCATTACATGGCCTATAGGAATGGGCAAGCAATTTAAGGGGGTTTATCATATTTTACAAGATAAAATCTACCTCTATCAAACCGGACAAGGTCATATCATACAGGAGCAAGACTGTATTGATGGTCTTGAGAATCCAGAGTTAGATGAACGCATTGGAAGCTTAGCAGAAGAGCTGCGCGAAGAATTAGAGCTAGTTTTGGGCGCATCAAATGAGTTTGAACTTGAAGCGTTTTTACAAGGCGAGTTATCGCCAGTATATTTTGGAACGGCTCTAGGCAATTTTGGGGTCACCCAAATGTTAGATGGTTTTGTGGAGTGGGCTCCATCACCTTTGGGGCGACAAACAGATCAACGGGAAATTCTCGCTACAGAGGATAAGTTTTCTGGTTTTGTGTTTAAAATCCAAGCGAATATGGACCCCGCACACCGAGATAGAATTGCTTTTATGAGAATTTGCTCAGGAAAATACCGTAAAGGCATGAAGATGAAACACGTCAGGATCAACCGAGATACGCAAATATCAAATGCTGTGACCTTTCTTGCCGGAGACCGTTCGAATTTAGAGGAAGCTTATGCGGGGGATATTATCGGTTTGCATAATCACGGTACGATCCAGATTGGTGATTCGTTTACCGAAGGTGAAATGGTGAAGTTTACCGGGATTCCCAATTTTGCACCTGAATTGTTTAGACGAGTCAGACTGGCCGACCCACTTAAAAACAAAGCACTGCTAAAAGGTTTGATCCAGCTCTCTGAAGAAGGTGCAACCCAGGTATTTAGACCTTTTAGTTCAAATGATTTGATATTGGGAGCGGTTGGTATCTTGCAGTTTGACGTGGTCGCACATCGACTTAAAAGTGAATACAAAGTTGAATGCATATACGAGCCAGTGAATGTTAATACTGCCCGTTGGGTCGAATGTGAAGACGAAAAAATGCTGGATGAATTTAAATTGAAAGCCGCTGATAATTTGTCTGTGGATGGTGGTGATAATTTGACCTATTTGGCACCGACACGGGTTAATTTAAATCTGATACAAGAACGTTGGCCAGATATTATGTTTAAACAGACCCGAGAGCATTGACAAACAAGACTACAAAACAATATTATGAAAGACTAATGAACGTAAAATAATTTCTCTTAAAAGGCATGGGATTTAATGAGCAACAAAATCACTTTATTTGATACCCATTGTCATCTCGATTTTCATGAATTTGATCCCAATCGTAAGAAAATGATCGATAAAGCTGAAGATGCTGGAATTTCAGGGATTTTAATTCCTGGAGTTAAAAGAGAAGGCTGGCTCAGTATTCGTCAGATAACCGCTACCAACGCAATTTGCCACTCAGCGCTTGGTCTACATCCAATGTTTATTGAGAACCATACAAATCAACATTTGCATGATTTGGAAATGGCTTTGTCGGTTGGACCGATTGCGGCGATTGGAGAAATTGGTCTCGATTTCTATAAATCGGGTTCTAACCGAAGTCTACAAACACACTTTGTATCAGCCCAAATTAGTATTGCAAAATCAGCGGAATTACCCGTTGTTTTACACGTTCGAAAAGCGCATGATGAAATGTTGAAGATTTTATCACTTCAAGATTTTGAGTTTGGTGGTATCGTACACGCATTTAATGGAAGTGAATACCAAGCGGAGCGGTATATCGGTATGGGTTTCAAATTAGGTTTCGGCGGTGCTATGACCTTTCCAAGAGCAGCGAAGCTGCATCGACTGGCTGCAAATTTACCCTTGGAGTCAATCGTACTGGAAACTGATGCACCAGATATGCCTCCAGCGACGTGCCATCAGGGCTTTAATACACCACTTCATCTATTTGATAATTTTCGTAGTTTGGTCACGTTAAGAGAAGAGTCAGCTAGTTTAATCGCTGAACAGACATCTAAAAACGCATTAGAAGCGCTAAATATTGGATAGTTAGCCCGTTCTACAACTCAAAATTTTATCTTTAGTTCTCAAGATTGAGAGTTAACTATTTGATATTCAAGAGAAACCAGATACACTCTATATACTATATCAAAATATTGAAACAAAGTGCGGAGTCGTAATGCAAGCGGTCGCAAATCGTAAAACAGACCTCATTCGTTTTTTGCGAGAATTAGAGCGTGACGGTGTGCTTACTACGGAACAATCGCTAAAAGCCGCAAAAATTATAAAACAGAAGTTGTTAACGGGTCATCCGGTCAATCAACTGGCATCACTCAAAATAAAGTCGAAAAAATATCGCGATAAGGTTTTAACTGCTGAACTCCTCACAGAAGAATTCGCAACTCAACAAAAATTACCTTATGTTCGTCTCGATCCACTTAAGATAGACGTGGACGCAGTGACTGCGGTTATGTCTAAAGCATTCGCGTTAAGACACAATATTCTCGCTTGTGAAGTATCCAATGATACCGTGTCTGTCGCTGTATTAGAGCCTGAGGTGGATGGATGGGTTTCTGGGTTAGAGCAGATTTTACGTAAGCGTGTTCAACCAGTCATTGCTAATCCTGAGACCATAAAACGACTTCAAAAAGAACTTTACACCCTTAGTTCATCGATTAAAGGCGCATCGGGTGAAAACCTTCAAAATGTTAAGGTTACTAACCTGGAGCAGCTTCTAGAAGTTGGCAATGTTGGTGAGTTAGACGCCAACGATCAGCATGTGGTGCAAATTGTTGATTGGTTATTGCAATACGCGTTTGCCGAAAGAGCGAGTGACATTCATATTGAACCGAGGCGAGATACAGGCAATATTAGATTACGAATCGATGGTGTTTTGCACAGTGTGTATAAAATGCCAGCAAATATAGCCGCAGCGGTCACCGCTCGTTTTAAAATTTTGGGTCGAATGGATGTCGCTGAGAGACGTAAACCACTTGATGGACGGATCAAAACAAAAACCCCTGATGGATTAGAAATTGAATTACGTCTCTCAACTATGCCAACCGCATTCGGTGAAAAATTGGTTGCGCGGATCTTCGATCCGACAGTGTTGCTCAGAAACTTTAATGCACTGGGTTTAGACAAAGAGACAGAGCAAGGTTGGTTAGATATTTCCAAGCAACCTACTGGAATTGTACTTTTAACCGGCCCAACGGGTTCAGGTAAAACCACCACGCTTTATACGACTTTAAAGCTGCTTGCCACACCGCAAGTGAACGTGTGTACCATTGAAGATCCAATCGAAATGGTTGAGCCAGCATTTAATCAGATGCAAGTTCATCATGATATTGACGTTGATTTTGCCAGCGGGGTGCGTTCATTATTACGTCAAGATCCCGATATCATTATGATCGGTGAGATCCGTGACAAAGAAACAGCTGAAATAGCCATTCAGGCATCGCTCACCGGACATTTAGTCATCTCAACTTTGCATACCAACGATGCATCTTCTGCGATTACGCGTTTGCAAGACATTGGAATCCCTTCCTATTTAATTAACGCGACTCTGCTTGGTATTATGGCGCAACGGTTGGTTCGTACACTTTGTCCTCACTGTAAACATGCAGTCGAGCCCGACCAAGCCGCGTGGAAGGAACTGACGGTTGGCTTTAAAATACCACCTCCAAAGCTAATGTTTGAACCAAAAGGATGTGATGAGTGTCGACAGTCTGGTTATTTGGGGCGGCAAGGTATTTACGAGTTATTAAAATTAGAACCATCGATAAAAAATGTTACCAAACAAGGCTGCGAAGTCGCGCCCATCAGAGAGCAGGCGATAAAAAATGGCATGACATTACTTCGAATTAGTGGTGCTCAAAAAGTCGCGGAAGGACGAACGACTATCGATGAAATTATGCGAGTAGCAGCGCCAAGTATGGAAGAATAGCGCGTTCTAAACGTCTGAATTAAAAAAGTACCAAGTAACTATGTCAATCTACCACATCAAGTCGTCAGGGATTTGATAATCTGCATAAGGATCATCCTCCGTAACTTCCTCTTCTTGGATGTTTATTGGCACTATAAAGTCTTCTGAACGTTGTTTGATTTTTTCAGCAATTGCCTTCGGAACTAATGAGTATTCACTGTTGTAACGAGCTATGGCTAACAATCCATTGCTCAAGTGTTTGTGGATTTCATTAGCAACTTCGAGTTTTTTAATTTTGCTATTGTCGTTAAAATTAAAAGTGACTTGAGGTTTACCTGTATTTTGACGATTTACTTCGATTAACTGTTTAATCTGCGCAATGATAGCAATTTCTTCGGCTTTAGCATTTTTTTCTTGATTGAGTAGACGAGCTTTTTCAGCCTGTTCAGCCATTAGTGTTTCTGCGGCGGCTTTGCTTTCATCCACAGTTTCGATTTTATGTTTTTTGTTAATTTTCGCCTGTTTTCGTTTCGCACTTTTTGTTTTAGTAGCTTTGTCTTTGCTAACTAAGCCTGCTTTGAGTAGCTGATCTTGCAAGGATGACATTGTTTGCTCGTTTGTTTCTCGTCATTGATGCTGGAATTATATACTGGATGAAGGTGAGGGAAAATCATTATTTATTGCTTGTATGGCATTATACTTTGTGTGAAGCTGGTTCGGCGAAGAGCAATATTATTGAAAACCAAAGCCTGATTAATTTTGATTTAAAGGACATTAACCTATGAAAGATAGTTATATATATGCAGGTAAACCTTCACGTGTAAAAGACGCTAGTTCCGTTTCTGGCGTTTTGACCAAACTATTTGGCGGAGGCTTTGCTTTTCGAGTGTATGATGAGAAAAATAATTTCGTTGATTATGAAATTTGTCATGATGATTTATCCATAACGATTAACGCAGATGAACTTGCTTCATTTTATTCGCATAAAGATCAGCATGTGCTCGATCATAGTCCCAAAGTTTTGGGATTAAAGAAAGTTGGAAGCTGAGTTTGAATTTAAAGCAAAATGTTTTTAATGTGTTAGTAAATCTTAATTAAAATCATAAGCATTCTCGAAGGGAGGAAAACCAATTTTCAATACATCTCTTACGGAGATTAAAAATAATCATTCTTGTATTATCGCAAAACATTTGTTGATCTTGTTAAAGGATAGGAGTATAAAATATAGAAAATAATAATAATAATAGTTGGAAGACGAAATGCCTTCTAACCAAAAAATATAATAAAAATTAAGTAATAGAATAAAAATAGAATTAGAACAATAAGATATTAAAAGTAAAACATAAATTAGAATATCTAATTTGAAAATTAGAATAATAATCGAGTATCCTAAGGATAGGAGCGTTTCTTTGTTTAACACCAGTGTGAAAGTTTTTATTTATTGCTTTGCCAACGCAAGGATTGATGTCGTCTTAAAGAACTGAAGTATTGTTTGACACCGATCATCTTTCGATGAGGTTTATCTAAAATTTTATGTAGTATATAAGTAGCTAACAGTTGTAACGGAAGTAGCAGTTTGAAATTTATTTTAACGATATGTAGGACACATTCAGTAAATAAAAATTTTTGAGCGTGCCTATAAAAATATAAGAGAGTCTATGGAGGACGATGTATGGCAAGTTATCTACACCCAGGGGTTTATATAGAGGAAATCCCAAGCGGCTCTAAGCCTATCGAAGGTGTTTCAACTTCGACAGCGGCTTTCATCGGTTCATCATTTCGAGGTCCCGTTAACACTCCAACATTAATCGGCACGTGGGACGAGTACGTTCAACTGTTCGGTGATTACACACAATCTTCAGGTGTTGAAGACGATCAAGACGCGATGGCATTGGCGGTGCGAGCTTTTTATCAAAATGGCGGCAAGGCTGCTTACATATGTCGAATATTTGATGCTGATTCCGCCATAACGGCATCTTCTGCAATGCTAACCGATACAGGGCCTGAGCCTGATGTTGATGTATTTACGGTCAGTGCTTCAAGCGAAGGTACATGGGGAGATAGTTTACAAGTAGCCATTACAATTGATGGAAGTAGCTTTGATCTTTATGTTGGTGTTGGGGATCATGTCGCTACGACTTACGAAGTGTTCAAAAATCTTAGTATGCAGCCTGGCGATGATAACTTTGTTGAAAAAATAGTTAATGATGGTTCTAATTTAATTAGCATATCTGTTGAGGATGGTGTCACTAATTTACCAGATGCAGATACAATTGATGGGAATGGAGATTTCACTTCGTCAACTCCGTTGACTAGTGGTGCGCAGACCGCACCATCGGCAGATGATTATTTAAGTTTTTATAACAATATTTTACGAAAATATAATGACATTTCCATTCTATTATTGCCTGGTCAACAGTGGCCAAGTGATGGTACAACTAACGATTTTATAACCAACACAATTACTCATTGTGAATCAACGATGAGTCGAATGTTAATTTTAGACCCTCCAGTCGATACGGAGCTAACCAGTGGTGCGGATGTAACTGGTTTGGTTTTACCAACTTCAACTTATTCAACTCTTTATTATCCGTGGGTAGAAGTTAGCAATCCTCTTTATCATGTCGACTCAAATCCGACAGCGAATAAAACTTTAACCATTCCACCATCATCGATTGCAGCTGCTCTTTGGGCGAGAACCGATAATAAAAGAGGCATCTGGAAAGCGCCAGCGGGAGTCGAAACTCGAATCAATGTAAGCGGCTTACAATATAAAGTAGAAGATTTAGAACAAGATGGATTAAACCCTACCGGCGTTAACTGCATTCGTAATCGACCGAGTTATGGACCGGTTCTTTGGGGCAGCCGTACTTTGGCAACCAAAGCGAGTCCAGAGTGGCGATATATTCCTGTTCGGCGAACGGCAATATTTATAGAGCAGAGTATTTACAATGGCATTCAATGGTCGGTTTTTGAAGCGAATGACGATCCATTATGGAGTGCTTTAAGAGCTAACATTGGTTCCTTTATGAATGGTTTATTTCGCTCGGGTGCGTTTCAGGGCGCTACTGCAGATGAGGCTTATTTTGTTCGTTGTGGTAAAGGTGACACTATGACTCAGGGTGATATTGACCGTGGTCAGGTCATCGTGGTAGTTGGGTTTGCACCTCTGAAGCCCGCAGAATTTGTTATTCTGCGCATTCAACAAAAAGTCGATCAACAATAATAATTCTACCCTAATAGACGAGTTATTTTGCGTGAAAGATCTTTTATAAAATTGAGCAACTCGTCTAATGGTTTCTACAAGGAGAAAGAACTATGGCAGCCCCTTTATTTCAAGCAAACGCACATCGATACGATCCCTATCGAACATTTATGTTTCAAGTGTTGATCGACGGAAAACCTGTGGCGGCTCTCAAAAAAATGAGCGTACTCAAAAAGACGACTGAGGCGGTAAAATGGCGGACGGCGGGAGATCCAACTCACGAAAGAATTTTACCAGGTGGTACCAGCTATGAAGCCATTACCTTGGAGCAAGGTTTAACTCATGATCCCGTTTTCGAAACCTGGGCAAATCAAGTTAACAATATTCAAGGCAACGCAGGTATGTCGCTAAAAGAATATCGTAAAGATATTATTTTGAATGTCCTCAATTTACAAGGTGCAGTGGCAATCTCATACAAAGTCTATCGAGCATGGATTTCAGAATATCAAGCGCTACCTGAATTCGATGCGGGAACTATGAATGCGGTTGGAATACAAACAGTTACTATCCAGCACGAAGGGTGGGAGCGAGATGCCAGCGTATCAGAGCCAACTGAGTCATGATGCAACTACCTGGTGGATTAGTTGAAAATACTCGCCTAGATAGAAGTTTTAAATTAGTTTCTGCAAGTGGCAAAGTTGATATGGCTTTAAATCAACTGCTTGAGTCGACGGAAAATCACCCTCGATGGATCAGTGAAGCTTTGATTTTGATCCTCGACGAACTATGTGGGCAAGCACCAAGGCTTGAAAGGGTGCAGGCGCTTTGTATAGCTGATCGTCAAGCGATTTTATTGGCTTGGCATATGAAAACTCAAAAGTCATTGGAATGGTTTACACGTCGCTGTGAAAGTTGCGATGAAATATTTGATGTTTCCATTTCGTTAGATAAATTGCCTTTCTCTGAGGCAGCAGAAAGTTTTCCTTTTGCACATTTAGAACTGGATGATGAGGTCATCACTATTCGTGTGCCGAATGGTAGAGATTTAGAGTTTTTGTCCCAGATAGATGACTCTCTAGATGTCAAACTAGATGTTAAAAAAAAATTAATTGAGCGATTACTTGTTAAGCCAAAAACTTTCAAACTACAAGCCGAACATATCGAAGCGATTGAAACGGCAGTAGAAAATACTGTACCAGAATTTGCTACCGAAATAAGTTGTCAATGTCCTGAATGTGATGGGATGAACTCAATATCTTTTAGACCGGAAGACACACTGGCAATTGGTGTTGAACCGTTACTAGAAGATATCCATAAAATCGCGCAAACCTATCATTGGAGTGAAGAGCAAATAATTTCACTGCCACACCAACGAAGAGAATTTTATCTGAACAAAATAGATAGGGAACTTGGCGTTTCTAGGGACTTGTTATGAGAAGGTATTTTGATAGAGTTATTCAGGAGGCTAGACGTAAGATCCCTACGGTTCGAGAACAAGAAATACAAAGCAATTTTCAATCGAGAATGATTCATTCTGAGACACCTGGAACTCGCGATAAGAAAACAACACCCGAAAGTAATTTAAAATCATCTATAGATAAACCGCAATTAAAGTCTGGAAATAAAAAAAACATAAGTACTAACAATCAACCGCGTATAAAAAATAACAAAAGCGATCGACAAAAACCAACGGCAAATAAAAACCTCATCATTCGAAAACTAGTGGATAAAAATTTTGCTGTAGCGCAAGAAACTATCCATATTAACAAAAGGGTCGTAACGAGTGATAAATCAGCGTCTTTAGGCGGTGCTAGTGTTCAAACATCAACACGAAAACCTAAGCAAATTCGATCTCAGATTAACTCATCTGTTTTATCAACCGTGGATAACATCGATTTAAATATTAGCGAAACTACAAGTCAGCAAACAAACCTATTAGAAACTAAAAGCGATGAGAAAGTACATGAACAAATAGAATCGATATCAGGTCGAGAAAAAACAACCGCAGAAAATCAGAGAAACAAGCCAGTTTCAGATGTTCTAAATCGGCAAAATAAACTTCCCCAAAAGCCAACCGAAATCGCCAAAGCATTTAGACAAGATGCTTCTACAAAGCAAGCTAGTTATCATTCGCAGAACAATCATAATACAAAAAGGCAAAATAAAGGCGTTCATATTGGTGAGGTAAGAGTACAAATCATTGAGGACAAAGAAATTCTCACCAGTAGGAGAACAACTAGCAAATCCAATGAAAACAACCTTGATAGCCGTCAGCTCTTAAGGAGTCTTTAATATGCCTATAGCTGATTCATCTTTGTATCTAGCATGTAACTCAGTCGCGGATTTTATTCGCAGTGGGCTGCAAACAAATGCTAATGGCATGACGGTTTATTTAGGCTCGCCAGTTGATCTAATGGATAAAAAGGATGAAAACCGGATTAATTTGTTTTTTTATCGATTTGAACAATCTGGATTTCAAGCCAATGCTCATCCCCAAGATCCATGGCGGATGAGAGTTTACTGTATGATTTCTTGTCTTGCGGAAGAGGCAAATAGTGATCCGGGTGAAAATGATTTACGAATGTTAGGTTTGGTTCTTTCGCTGTTTCATGAGCAACGGATCTTACCGGAAATTACCATTGGGGAAGAGTCGATTAGATTGCTCGCGGTTTTTAATCCTTCAACAGATGAGCAAATCAATCAACTTTGGTCAATTCAAGGAGAAGCCTCTTATCGTCCTTCGGTTATTTATGAAATTGCACTCGCTCCAATTATGCCTGAAACGATTCGTGGAGAGCCGCCGAAAGTTGCGAGTATCGGATTAGAATCTTTTCCAGATATTGATAAACGTTACCAAGGATTCTCTAAATCCGCACTAGCTTCGTTGGTGACATCGCAACCTGTAAATGAATTAAATCCTGCTTGGCTTCCAGTTATTGGCTGGGTCGACAATGAGCAGTGTATTTCCGGCTTGGAACTGGACGTCGAAGTAACATCACCTGCAACTTTTACTCCCGAAATTTGGGTTGCTGGAGCGATAGGTGAGACAATCACTTTCGAGTGGAATGTATGGCAAGGTGATGACTGGCAAACGGAAGCAGGATCTGATCTAGTCGTTAGCTCCAACCAAATCGATCAACATAATATCCCGATATCTCTGCCAACAATTTCGCTTCCTGCTCTTGTCATTGATGGAGAACATGATCGCTGGCAGTTAATTCTAGTTGCTACCCGCAGTTATCAACCATCACCGGATAGCGGGGTTATTCAACTCCGCAGTAACCCAATATTAATCAGTTTATACCGGGGAAGTTTGTTATGAGCATATCACTACAATCTTCCGAAAATACTCAGAAAAACAACAATCAACAAAACTCTTTTCACTGGGTAGAGTGGCAACGAATTGAATTATTGAGCCTATGTCTACTAAACGCAAAACAAGGTCCGAGCAAAGAGGTTTTGAATGATTTAGAGTTGATGCAAAAACAGATGATTGAGTTTAGAAAAACCAACTGGTGGAAAAGGCTGCCGGTAACCTTATCTGATCAAGAGCTAGATATTCTGTGTTGTGTCTATGCGCCGCAAATTCTTCCTCGAGTAGGATGGTTGTACCAGGATCTGCAAATTGCACGACAAACTGCACCCACGCAAGGATTGATTGCGTCAATTTTAGCGCTACCTGATCGAGAGTTAGATAATTTGCGAAGTTCTCTCAGTCGTTTAGAAGAAAATGGATTAATTGTTATCGACAAGTCAGATCCTTTCTCAATTATTCAGCCAGACAAACTGGCGTTGTCAAAATTAATGGGGTGGAGCAACAAAAATTATGCGCCGCCTGGAGCCTATCTAATTTCAAGTAAAGCCAGTTGGCAGCAACTAATTTTGCCGCAAGAACAACTAACCATGTTGCATGAATTTTTATACTGGATTAAATATAAAGACAAAGTTGTAAACCAATGGGGTGGAGGCGCAACGGGAGGACCTGTAGCGATGTTCACCGGTCCACCGGGTACAGGAAAAACACTCACAGCGAGCGTGTTAGCCAACGCAATGGGGTGGTCGCTATTTAGGGTTGATTTAGCATCGCTTGTTAGCAAATACATAGGTGAAACAGAAAAAAATATAGGTAAGCTTTTCGACGCAACCCACGGGCGGAATGTATTTTTACAATTTGATGAGGTCGATGCCTTGATGGGCAAACGAGGAGAGCTAAAAGAAGCACGAGATCGGTATGCCAATATGGAAGTCAGTTATTTACTATCGCGGATCGAGGAACATGATGGACCTTGTATATTGACTACCAATATGCGCAGTCAAATCGATAAAGCCTTTTGTCGAAGGTTTCAAATGGTGGTTGAATTTCCCCGTCCTGATCTTGAGCAGAGAAAAGAGCTTTGGAGAATACTGTTACCGCCAAAAGCACCTCACTGTGAAAATCTAGATCTCGATATGATAGCCAGTAGCTGTAGTTTGACTGGCGGGCAAATTCGCAATGCCGCATTGCACTCGGCATATCTCGCAGCGGCAGAAAATAATTCCATTAGCTTAAGACATGTTGCCACTGCTGTCTATCGAGAGCTAAGTAAAGAGCAAGCGAAAGTTAACTTGAATCAATTGGGAGAACTCGCAAGCTATTTACAAAATAATATTTTGTCCTCTGGTGTTTCTCAAGCGGATATTTCAAAACCAAACGCACAGCAATCGGTAAGGAGTATTTCGACAAACCTAAGGAAAGCCAAATGAGCCTCACAATTGACCGTTTAGATTTAACCTTACCGAAAAGCTTGCAAAATAGGCGACTCGCAATAACCAAGCTATTATCAGTAGAACTAGGACGATTTAACTGGCCAGAAACAGCAAGAATAGAACAACTTAATACACCGATGTTGGAATTTTCTAGTCGTCATACCAACTTAATTATTGCCCGCTCAATTGCTAAACAAATACACCAAAGTACTTTGATTCAAACATCACAAGGAAGTGTGAATAATGCTTAATGCCAACAAGGGAGCTTTGGTTGAATACGGCTTAACAGTTCCTCCGCTGTTGCTAGAGTTTGAATTTAATCCTCAGACCATTAGCCGCACTCGGTCAGTTTCTATAATGACAGGTAACGCACCGGGTACCAGGGGAGGCTATGACTTTGCATTCCCATGGGAAACCAGCAGAGTAGCGCAAGGCGTAACGGTTGATCCAGAAGAATTTTCTTTGGATATTCTGCTCAGTGCAACAGAAAGAATGGCCGATCCAAATTTACCCGGTCATTCAATTGCTCAAGAGTTTGGTATAGAGCCTGAACTCGATACTTTGCGAAGTATGGTGGAACCAAAAATACAAGGTCCTGGTGGTGTTCAGGTTCTTGCAGGAATGGGACTGGAAAGCAGCAAAGCGTTTTCAAGAGATGAACATCCTTCAGTTTTGCTATTAGTTTGGGGAGAGCATATTTTGCCAGTTTTTTTAAAAAGTGTGCAAGTCGATGAAATCGCTCACTTACCTAATTTAAAACCTTATCAGGCGAAAGTAAATTTGGGCTTTCAGGTGATAGAAGGAAACAATCCGTTTTATCAGGTGGAAAAAGTCAGGCAAAGCGTTGGCGCGGCACTAAATTTTGCCAGTGGTGCAAGTAATGCTTTAAGCAATCTATTTTAACAAGCATAAATACGGGAGTTTCATTTGTTATTAAAAAAATCTCGTTACCAAAATAGTCGATTATTCGAAGTGCAAGGAGAGGAGGGAACCTTTCAAGGTGTTCGTGCGCGAGAAATTAACTCTCTTGATGGCGTGATCGAACATCAAGTTACCGACAATGATCGGTTAGATCTGCTTGCCTTGCATTATTTTAATGATTCAAGTTTGTGGTGGCGGATAGTCGATGCGAATCCGGAAATTATTTTTGCTGATCATATGCTTGGAAAGGAGTGGATTGGGCGTGCTATTTTGATCCCAACAAAAACATAAATATGCTGCTTGATTTGTTAGATGATTTAATTCGTGAACCTGCCGCTTGTTTGGTTCGGATCGGAGGGATGGAGATTACCGAACTCTATCCCAATCTGGTTGAGATTAGTTGTGCGCTGGATAGGCAAAATAGCGCCGAAGCGACACTTATTTTTGAGACCAGGCGGTTGGAAGATGGTAGTTGGAACGTACATGATGATGACCGAATTCGTCCTTGGTCAAGTATTAGTATTTCAGCTAATTTTGGAAGTCGAGAAGAAGCGATCTTTGATGGGTTTATACGGCAAGTTAAAGTGGAGTTCCCTGAAGAAAAAGGTGGTAGTTCGGTGACGGTGACATGTCAGGATACCTCCATTTTGATTGACCGAACTCAAAGGACTTATCGCTGGGGCGATGAAGTACCGCTTACAGACGGGCAGATTGCAACTCAGATAATGGCGGAGGCTGGACTGACATTTCTTGAATCGCCAGGTGAGGGTTTTTCCGATTTGGTGGTTAATCAAAATGAAACGGATATAAAGTTTTTGAAAAAAAGAGCCGAAGAAAATAACTATGATTTATTTTTTAGAGAAGGGCGGCTTTATTTTGGTCCATTAAGATTTGATCGTAGTCCACAAGCAACCATTTTACTCTATTCGGGGTCTGATACTAATGCTATCCGTTTTGATTTAGATGACGATGGACATCAACCAGAAGCGGTCATTTATGAAATTGCGAGTGAAAGTGGCGATGAAACTCAAGAGCAAAGAGTGGTTAGTGATTTACCTCAATTTGGAACGTCCGTCGCAACTTCTGAAAGCGCTGGACTAGGAGAATTTGCCTGGCGATTAGGACGTGAAGGTTTAAACAGCGATAGTCAAGCAGAACAAAGAGCTCAAGCCGCAGCTAACGAACAAGCGCTCCGCTTAAAAGCAACAGGAGAGCTTGACGGAGTATTATACGGTCATGTGTTATTGCCAGGTGATCCGGTTTTTGTTGATGGTGTCGGAGAGCGTTACGGCGGGCGTTGGTATGTAAATAAAGTTGATCATAAATTTGATATGAATGGTTATCGACAAAGTTTTGAAGTTGCCAGAAATGGTTACGGAGATGATCTTGAAGTCGTTAGTAATCCAATCTCAGGGCTTTTATGATGGAGAATATCTATAAAGCTCTTATAGGAAAATAACCAGGAATTATTTTTTCATGGCTACAGCAATTGAACAAACAGTTAAACAAGTCCAGCAGAAATACTACGGTAAATTTCGTGCTTTTGTTGTTGACAATGAAGATCCTGAACAACGAGCACGTATCCGTGTGCGAGTGCCGTCTGTTTTTGGACAACAAGAAACCTTTTGGGCACTGCCATGCTTGCCGTTTGGAGGATTAGAAGAACAAGGCTTTTTTATGGTTCCGGAGGTTAGCGCTCAGGTCTGGATCGAGTTTGAAGAAGGCAATAAAGATTTCCCAATTTGGACCGGCGTGTTTTGGCAACCATCAGCTTCCGTTCCAAATGAAGCAAAAAAATCAGCGCCAACAACTCGTGTATTAAAGACTCCGTCAGGGCATGTTTTACAGTTTGATGATGAATCTGGCGCAGAAAAATTTCGCCTCGCTCATCCTGGCGGGAGTGAGTTTAATATCGATGAAAATGGCAGCATGACTTTAAATGATCAAAGCGGGAATAAACTGATCTTAGATGCTAATGGCAATAGCGTGACTTTACAGGACTCAAACGGAAATAAACTTTTCATGGATAATAGCGGAGCAAAAGTTAACGACGCGAATGGTAATGAAATAACGATGGCCGCAGGTCAGCTAAAAGTTAAAGGCCAAATGATTACTATAGAAGGTAGTCAAGTCGCGGTTGGTGGTAGCGGAGGTGAGCCGCTGATTAAAGGGAGTAGCTTCTTGGGGATGTTTGCCACTCACTTGCATACTTGCACTGCACCAGGATCGCCGACATCACCACCAATACCTCAGGGTGAAATGTCTACTCTGACTACCAAAACAACAGCGAGCTAAGCTAGGTAAATAAGATGAGTCAATTAAATCAAGCGGTCTATACAAAATTCCCACTCGCATTAAACAGCGAAGGTGCTGAAACTTGCAAACGGATCGCTCATATTCGAGATCAAATTGAGCAAGTACTATTTACCGATCCTAATGAACGTTGGTATCGACCAGAATTTGGAGCGGGTATACGCAGTTTGATTTTTGAGCCACAGAATACCGCACTTTGGCAAATAACAAAGCAGCGTTTGCAAAGCAGTTTGATTGATGCGCTTGCTGGTGAGGTGAGTAGTAAAGATTTAAGAGTGGAGGTTTATCCCCACCAAGATTTTTCAGAAAGATTGATGATTAGTATCAGCTATAAACTAACCGCATTAAATCATAGTGAGACAGTTGAATTCGAGCTTTCTGGAGGAGTAAGTTAATGGCCGTGACCCCAACTCCAGAATTAACCTTTACTGATAGCTGCAGAGATTGCGGCAGCCGTAGTGTTGATTTGCCAATTGCTTTACCAGAAATTGGAGATGATTTTGATTGGCTGGTTCGCGATTATGATGGCTTTCGCATGTTTATGATGGAAGAGTTGGCGGGTCGTTTTCCGGAGCGAACAAGGTGGACAACGGCAGATATTGAAGTGGTATTGGTTGAAGCTTTAGCAGTTGTTTTAGATCAGTTTTCAGATACGTTAGATCGCGCGCATAATGAGGCTTTTCTGGATAGTGCCAGGCGTCCGCAAAGTATTAGACGGCTACTAAAACTGATTGGTTATGATGCGGTGCTTCATCACTACACCCCGAAATGGTCAAGCGAAGAAGTTGTTTTTCATTTGCTTAACCTTAAGGAATTTGACACTTCAAGTATTGATTTTAGTTTAAATTTAACCGTAAGAAAACATTTACAGAAATTGCTCGTTTGGTTAGGACATCCTGAAAATATTTTAGGCGAACAGCCTAGTTTAAAAGATAAAGCAACTGAACACGATTTTCTTGATCTAATTGGCTACGATACTTCCAGTTTAGCAGAGACGCTTGACCTGGATATTGCTGAGCACCGCTTGTTTGCAACTGAACAACTTGAGCGTCAATGGCGTGATAATGTCTTTGATATGCAACTAGCCAAAACGGAAGGTCCAAGAAAACTACATACAAATTATAGGATGGTGACATTAGATGATTATTTAGAACGAATTGAAGATCATCCGATGGTTTTACGAGCAGCAGCAAAGCAAAAATGGACGGGTTCCTGGAATACTATTCTTGCGAGTTGCGTTTTGTTTGATAACGCAAAGCTTGATGAGCGTGTCAATACGGTAGTTACGGGGTTAACCTTAAATACATTACAACAACAAGTTGACTCATTTCATAACATTAACAAAATTGCGCCAGTAGATTGGAATGATGAGGTGACTTTTAGAAGTGTCGTAAAAGGTTTGGTTGATCAAATGCGAATGGCAGGACAGGAGGTGTGGCTTCAAAATTCGCTGACAATTGGAATTTCCATTAGTTTATCGATCCGCATTGCAAATAATTATTTTCAAACCGAAATTAGCCAGGCGGTGACTAAAGCAATGGCAAATGAAGTTGGAGGTTTTTTTGAACCCGGTCGATTAGCTTTCGGCAATGATCTCTATGCGAGCGACTTGATTGATTGGTTAATGAATATTGAAGGTGTCGATGCAGTTTGTTTAAATCGGTTTAAACGCGTTGGTAGTCGATATGCAGAACAATCTGGAAGCGGAGTCATAAGTATTGGCGTTCAGGAAATTGCTCGTTGTGATAACGACTTACAACAACCTGAATACGGGTACTGGAACCTTAGCTTACATGGAGGTCAAAAGGGGTGAGCTATTTAACGCATGGAAGTGATTTGTCTCGTTGGAATAGAGCTGGTCTAAGCCAATTCGATTATATTGAAGGGAATGCAGCCACTTACCAGGAAGATCTGCGCGATTACTTACGTACCAGTTTTAACGAAGACGATGCAGTTTTGCAATGGCTAGGTGATGAAGCAAACGATACCACACTTAGCCAATGGCAAGAGCGGCTGACTTCTCAATATGATAGTGAGAGAAGAGATTACATATGGGAGTTATTACGAACCTTCGCTCGTTGTGTTCATGTATTGGCGCACACAGTAGATGCTTATGCCAATGAAAGATATATTCGTACCGCAACCCAATGGGATAATTTGCGTCGCTTGGTCAATATGCTCGATTATCATCCTGCACCGCCTGCATCTGCGGAAACCCACGTTGCACTAATAATCAAAGCAGAAGATGAAACCCACCCCGGCTTCGGTGAAGTTGCGAAAGGCTTGGCGATCCAATCGAGCCCCATTGATGGCAGTGCTCCAATAATTTTTGAAACTCTAGAGAACTTGGATGTGGATTACCGACTTAATGAATTGCGAGCGCCAAATTATGAACGCTCGCAAAAGAAAATAAAAGTTAAATCGAACAAAACTCATTTCAACTATTACGCACAAGACATTTCAGACGAGATCAGTGTGGGGCAAAGAGCGGTACTCGCCGATCACAAGAAGTCACTGGCTGTTCAAGTCGTTTCGATTGAAACAGATTATATTCGTTTAAAGATCATGGAAACTAATTTTTCGACTGTAAAATTTCATTTAGCCAGTTTGCGTTTAATGTTGCCTGCCGAGTGGAAGCAAGAACCCAAATTAAACGGAAATAATGTCGCTGAAGTTAGCGAGTCATCGGGACTTAATGTGCATGATGTGGTTAGTTATCGTGCTGGCAGCAATTATTACCCTCGCTCGATTGAGTCGGTTGAAGGAAACAGAGTAAAATTTAGTAGCAGTGTTTCTAACAATAAAAACTTTTATCCGACTATTGCGGTGAACTCTCAAGATACAGGTGAAGGTCAAAGGTTTGTTATCCCTATTGATCGGGACTCAAATAAAGTGTGGTTGGCAAACTTATCTTCTTATAGTCCTTTAAGTCAAAATGAGAGGGGGTTCGACGACGAAGAGACGACGACCGTTTTGTACAAATATGTCAACTCTGCAACCACTTCAAAAGTACATTATCTGGCTACCAATACACCTGCCGCTTTTTCGATTACCGATACCAGTCCCGATGTACTTTCCTTTGAAGGCGCGCCTGAATCGTTACAGTCCGGTCATTGGATTATGTTAAAAACAGCTCAAGATAAATGGTATAGCCGCAAAATAAAATCGATTAAAGAAAACGAAAATAATTTTTCGATAACGGTGGATAACCTTCCAACAGGAAAAGTTTGGGTGTTAGCAGAGTCAGTATTTGAGCAACAAATTCCGGCGCTCGGCTATGATGAAAATAGGACTCAGATCGCCACGGATCATTCTGATACAAGCAGTCTAATTACCGTTAGTTTAGATTGCCTGCCAGAAGCTTTAATTTACGGGCGAAATATTTGGATTGTTGATGATGAAGAAGCACAAAGAGTTACCTTAGTTGAAGCAAATCTTTTACCCAAAAAAAATAAGGTCGAGTTAGTCGTAACACCTTCGTTAAAAGACAGTGATTTTCTCAAATATAATACCAAGATTTATGCCAATATTGTTTTGTGCGGACATGGTGAAACTAAAGCTGAAAATATTTTAGGTAATGGTGATAGGATTCAGTCAAACCAACAATTTATCTATAAGCGACAAGGAATTGCATTTGTTCAAGATAACGAATTTAGTAGTGGAGTAAAGGCTTCGATTGATGTTTGGGTTGATAATAGACGTTGGTCGCAAGTTGAGAATTTACGAGATTCAGAATCAGGTGACCATCATTATCAAACAGAATTAACTCAAGATGGTTATTTGGCAGTTTCTTTTGGTGACGGTGTTAATGCTCAGAGATTAAGTTCAGGAACAAATAATGTCCGAATTCAAGCAAGATTTGGTAATGGGCTTGACGGAAACTTACCACGCAATAGTTTAGTCAAACTCAAAAAACCACACTTATTAGTTGAAGGTGTTATGCAGCCTGCTGTAGCAACCGGCGGCGGCGATATTGAAGCAATTGATTCAATAAGAACGAATGCGCCGAGTTCGGTACTTACTTTATCACGAGCGGTATCAATTGGTGATTTTTCTGCATTAGCAAAAAGACAAAGTAGTATTTGGGATGCCATTGCTTATAGTTTGCCTGAACGTCCAGGGACAACGGATCAGATCCAAGTAGTAGTAGTGTCGGCCGGAGGAGGAGAGTTAGGCGATCAAGCGGAGTCACTCGCCTTAACTTTAAAAAACCAGGCATTGCCCGGAGTAAATGTTTTTGTGAAGTCTTATAAGGCAGTACTGCTATCACTTAATATTTCAATTCGAGTTGATGAGCAAGCTTACAGTCTTGACGCGGTAACCTTAACCGTTAAAGAAGCCTTAATTGAAACACTTTCGCTACAAAACTCAAAATTTTCGAATACCATTTTTCGCTCTAAAATTTATCATATTGTTGAGTCGGTAGAGGGGGTAGAGAACGCCGACTGTATTTTAAATCAAGATGGCTTCGTCGATGAGTCAGGTGTCAGCATTAGCAATGTTAAGGCATATAAAGGCGATGACGGTTTCATTAGAAAAATAACACCAAGTAAAGATCAAATTATTTTTGTTAATGACGATATTTCACCGATAGTCATTAAAACGGAGGTTTTTTATGGCTAGCCGAAGTTTAAAGCTGTATGACCTATTGCCTGAATATATTCGGCAAAAAGATGAGAATTTGCATACTCAAAAGCTATTGGGGGCAGCGGATCAAATATTGGATAGATTGCACCTTACCTTACAGCAGTATTATGCCGATAACTTTGTTGACCAGCCCGATGATTCAGAACCCGCTGCAACGTTTGGTTTAAATAGTCAGGAATGGTTACTTCCTTATTTTGCTGATTTACTTGATGTAAGACAAGTTTCTCCGTTGATTGAAGGCAGAAGAGCAGAAATTACTAACGCCGTTCGCTGGCGACAGCGCAAAGGAACTCTCACCGTTGTGGATGAAGTTTCCCAAGCGGTTGGTCAGTGGGAGGTGGTTGTTCAAGAAGCCTGGAAAAGGCTTGCGATGACACCGAGGCTTGATGAGCCATTATTGCCAGAGTCATACTTCGGTGCTGAACCCACGCTTGATAGAGAAATTCCAAACGAAATATCAAGACACCCAGGCTTGCCTTCAGTGACTCCTGACTTTCGTCGTGGTAGTCAGGCGGTTATTGATGAGAACAATGTTCCAGCAAGTCAAGTGAGTAAAATTTATGGAAAATCAATTCGTTGGCGTCAGTATTATTCACACGGCGTAGTTTGTCATCATCAAAGGATCGATCTTGATGGTGAATATCATACTGCGGCATTTGATGATGTTTCAAAACGCACGCCTGATCTGCGTAATAGTGATTGGAGCGTAGGGCATTTTCACCCGCGTAAATTGTTATTGCATGTACTACAACCTGAAGGATTTTTTCAGACTGGGCGAGAAAAAGTTCGTTGGCGACAGGTTTGGTTAGAAACTGACACTATTCCATCGGATCATTTTTTAGACTTTGTTAGTGTGTATTCTGAACTCGATAGAACATTAGTTTTTGAAAGTAAACTCGCCAATCAATCTCCTTTTAAAGTGGTTGAAGTGGTGGGGACTTTTACCAAGGGGCATCCACCGGATGATGATTTTGATGATGAATACAAATGCTGGAAATTTATCGGTTTGATCTTAGTTAATCGAGTGGTTGGTCACACTGGAGCGTTGAATCTCGAACGCTGCGCCGCGAGACATATTGAGGTTCATACCAGTGATGTTGTCGAGCCAGTGGTAAGCGCAACTAATTGCCTTTTGTCGAGACTTAGAACGGCCACGGGTTTAGCTAGACTCGAGTACGTCACTCTACTGGATAACTGTGTGGTAGAAGCCTTACAAGCAAGTGATTGTGTTTTTGATTGCCGGATTAAAAAGGATGCACCTAATAATAAAATTCCACAACCTTTATGTGTTAGATACAGCTTAATAATTCCCAAGCAAAAGCCCGAAAATTTAGAACAACACTTTAATAATTATCGTGAAGGATTAGTTTTGTTTAATCAGACATTCGGTAAGGCAGGATGTGGAGTGATTCATCCAGCGAGTGACGAGCAAATTCGATATGCCGCTGAAGATGGAACAGAGCCAGGTGCATATCATTTTTTGCAAATAGGATTACGCTTAGAAGCCGTTCAAGACAAACTAAAAGATTATTTGCCAGTGGGCTATCAAGCGGTTGTGATCCCCGATGAGCATTTAGGTAGATTAACAAATAATTAGAAAGACATGGAAGCAAAATGAAAACACAAATATCCCGACGCACATTTGACCAAAAAAATAGATATTCCTCAATCTATCAACAAATGGGGCGAATGATTACTGACGCAGATTGGAATGAACTCTCTGATCTGGTTAAACACCAGCTTAATTCCGCATTGTATGATGTGATTGGCTGCGGAGTCCCACGCGATCGGGGGGCGATCTCGCAAATTTCTGAAGATGAATACGCGTTGAAATGGGGACATGTTTATGTTGCGGGAATTCATGGAGAAATACGTCCCGATAACTCAGACGATTCATCGGACTTTAACTTTGCAACACAAGCAGATTTTCCGGCTGTTAATGATTTGCAAGTTGGCGAACATCGCTTATATGTGGATCTTTGGCAAAGAACAGTTACCCAATTAGAAGATAGTAATCTACTAGATCCTGGTTTAAAAGGCGCTGATACCTGCACTAGAACTCAAGTGATGGCACAAGTCAAAGCCTGTAGTTTGGATTTCGAACAAGCTGATATTGAGGGTGATTCAGCTATTAATCCTTGTATCGGAAAAATAAATGTCAATTTATCGGTTAGAGAAGGACAAACTCTCAGTGACCCATGTGACCCTTGCTCTGAGGAATTAGCACTTCCAGAAGATATTGGTAACTTTTTATTCCGCATAGAAATTCATGATGTTATTTGGTCAGATGAAACCGCCCCAAAAATTATCGGACTCTCGTTGAAATGGTCAAGTGAAAATGCAGCAGAAGCTTACACCATTGGTTCAAATCCGCCTGGCTATCAATCTAATCGATGGGCTTACGAATTTTTCTCCGGTCCGAGCGATACGCCCGCAGAAAATATGACCACCGAAAAACACCTTGGTCATCACCTTATGCAAGACTTTAATCCCAGTCGAGGCGTTTTGACTGACGGATTTAAATCAGAAAGCGCGCCGGGAATGTCACTCGTCCGTCGCTGGGATGGCTTTGCTGTATTTGAATTAGATGGTAGCGATTGGAGCTTGTCCGATGGTTTTGATCGCGGGCGGAAATTGAGTACAGGTTACGGTGACACCACTCATGGTTATGTTGATATCGCAAGTGAAACAAAAATCAATCTGGATAAACTTTCTTTAAGCTTTTCTCTGGATGATCCAATCGCACTGGCTGGTGATTTTTGGATAGCCGAAGTAAGAGAAGCTATTCATGAAGCAGGTTCAATCTTGCTAGATGAAGCTTTACCTGTGGGTATTAAACATCATTATTGGTTATTGGGTAAGGCACGAGTTGAATTAGTAGATGATGAAAATGTAATCACTGAATTTGTGCCGGAAGGAGAGAGTTGCAAACAAATTGAATTTCCGCCGCTGACTAACATTACTAGTTCGGATATTTGTTATGAAGTACCGGAATGTGGAGCAGAGGATGGATTGCTACCAGCGACGGTTAGAAGTTTGCTTGAAAACAAATTAGGCGATGATTTTCCAGATGCGAATAGTAATACTAAGTTAAAAAATATTATTGATGCACTCATGTGTCAACATACAGCGATCACCTTACCGTTAGAAAAAAATAATCAATTGTGTCCAACACTTCAGGCTGATGAAGTGGTTAGTGTACAAGATGCCCTCAACATTTTGTGTCGGCGAGGCGTTGATGGGTGCGCGACTTATACCGTTTTTCCACAACAGGGATGGGAGTCTGTTTTTGATCTTATTGCCGATGGTGAAAGTGCGCACATCTGTTTTCGAGAAGGGGAATATCCTTTGAATGAAAGATTGCTGATTGCAAATAAAGGAGACCTAACTATAGGTGGTGCTGGGAAGGGGACACATATTTTTTCTAATCAAGAAACCGCTTTGTATTTTGATAATTGCAAAAGTGTTTCGGTTGAAAAAATGTTTGTTGAAGGGCGTTTAGCGAATGTAAGCAAAAAGCATATCCAACATCTCAACGGAGCATTAACTTTTAACGACTGTGAGAGCGTAGATATCTCACACAATACCCTCAGATGTGCTTCTGGAATTGGTAATGCAGCAACCTGTTTAACTATTACTCACACGGGCTCTCGTTCGGGTAGTGCCTCGGTTACTAATAACAAGGTAGAAGTGGGGCATCGCCAAATAGGATTAATGCTTAATCATTTGACTCAAAATTGTGTCGAGCATAACCGAATCGTTACTCGTTCAAAACCTCAAAGGTTGACATTGGATAAGCTGCTTAAAAATAAACAACTTGCAGCCAGAGCCAGGCGATATCTAATCAATGAGGCTGAAGTTAGAAATTTTGAAAGTGAAAGAGCGACAAACAAAAAGAATATTCAATTAGATAGTAATAACCAAAGAAGAATAAAGATCGTGTCGCCAATCGCAGCCAATATTTGGAAGGAGGCGATCTTAGAAGAAATAGGTCAAGGGTCATTAAAGAGTAATCAAGAGTTGTTGAATATAACCAAAGGAATTGGTAATAAAGTTGTCTCCAATAGAAAGTTTAGAAAATCAAAAAGAGCTTTTGCCCGTTGGTATAAGTCACTTAAAAGACAAAATCCATCGGTATCTTATAAAGGGATTGTTTGCGGAGGGAAAATAGCGACCGATCTTCGTATATTGAACAACGTCATTGAAGGAGCGCAACAAGGTATTCAGGTAGGACTAAGCGATCGGAGTCAAGCAACAAGCAGAACTTACATCGCAGGTCGAGTGATTATTGAAAATAACACCATCCGCTTGAGAGTACCACCGTTGGTCATTCATCGACGCGGTGGAATATTTGTCGGAAACTGTAATCATTTGACCATCAGTCAAAACCAAATAAATGTACAAAGATATCAATGGACAAGTCAAACGCCAATAGAAGCAGTGCGTGTCTATGGAAAGCTAGGTCGAATGATGATTATTGATCAAAATTATGCAGCTAATTGCTCCACTGGTTTTCGAATTGTGCCTTTGGATGCAAATGCAGAATTGAAATATCAATGGTTGGTTGCCGATAATTTAACTGCGGGCGCGGGACAAATTATTAGTTGTCCACAGCAACAATTGTTGACACTTCGCAATAATATTAAGTGAACAATTGAAAAAAATAAAATGAACGCGAAGATGAAAATTACTCAGGTGAGATATTTGTTTAAAAAAAATACATTTTTACTTGATTTAATTTTTCTAAAGCGTTTTAATAGAAATGCACGCGCCAGACCTGTTGGTACAGGCGAGTTGGGGACGTGTTGTGGAGATTTGTTCGGGACATTTGGTTCAGTTCAATTTGACATATATTTTACGGACTTAACTCAGGGTTCAACACCCTTAAAACAACGGTTAGATGTTAGTCTAAACCGTTTAAGGCGAGGCAGCAGATGGCTCGCCTTTTTTAATCTTGCTGAACAATCTATTTTTAAGAACTCCCGTTTTTTTTCTAAGACGTTACTTTTAGCGAAATTTATTTATTCTGCGCAATTAATTTTAAATATTTTTAATTGTTTGATCTTTCCTTCTGATTTGTCGGAGAATGATTATGCAATTTAAACGTTTATGCAAGAATAAAAACACTGGTAATGTCAGGCGGGTCTTATCTCAGCCTGTTTACCACTCTAAGTCCAGTCGACGTATCATTCAAACCGCTCTAAAAGTTGGCGAAACAGATGATACTTATGAAAAAGAAGCTGATCGAGTCGCTGATCAAATTGTAGGCGGAGAAAGGCGAGACCAGATAACCCCAGTTAACAATAATTCTCCAGTTAGCAATAATTTCAATGAAGATAATTCCGAAGAAGACGAGCCGCAAAAGAAAGCCCTCAAAAATCATTCTCCGACGAATCTTACTAACATAAATAAAAATAGTGCTTCAAAAAGCAGCTCTAACCCAAATGACACGGTAAAAAAATCGGGAAATCCGCTGCAAACTAATGTGCGAAAATCGATGGAAAGAAAATTTGCAGCTTCTTTCGAACAAGTAAGAGTGCATACCGATTCTATGGCTGCTGATTCTGCTCGTGAGATTGGTGCTAGAGCTTACACGTTGGGAAATCATATTGTATTTGGAACTTTAGAATATCAGCCAACTACCACTCAAGGTGAACATTTGTTAGCGCATGAATTAACTCATGTACTCCAACAAGGAGATAGCTCATCATACATTCAAAGAGATGAAACCGAAGAAGCAAGTACTGGTAACGAAGCTGAACAAGAACAGACTCCCGCTATTGCGGCCACAGCGGTTGAACAAAGAGAATATGTTCAAGAGAGCATTCGTTACATGACATCAGCGGCTGAATTTTTTTCTATGGCAACAATTACTCAGTCCCGATTTGAGTCAGTATTAACGCAATGGATTTCTATTAAGCAGAATATTACAAATATCATTAACAACTTTTTATCAGCGGATGAAACATTGCTACAATCGTTTCGCCAGGTATTTACTACAGCGGTTCGTAGCTTATTCACAAGAGCTTCTTCGCAATTGAATATACCTCTTATACAGCTGTACACTCAAAATGTTTATCGACTTCCGAGTTGGACACTTCCACAAATGAGTGATATGCCTATGAGCAATCAAGTTGAGAGAGAGTCGTTTATTAATTCTTTCATCACCTCGTTAAATGATGCGACTGTTTTTGGCGGCTCGCATAATATTGATCAACAAAAACTGGAAAGTATTTTGAGTTGGCTTAATCAGTTAGTGTCAGATTCACAAATCATGATTGTGAGTCAACTTAATAGCGATCAGACAACTTTAGATTCTCTGCGAGAAGCTTATGCAAATGCCATTGAAGGTCTTTTAACCAGTGCAGCTGCAAGCTTATCGTCCTCGCGCTCAGATCTTTATCAACAATATCGCTTTGGTGGAAATCAATTAATTCACGAATGGGCGGATCAGCGAATTGGTGGTTTACAAGCCATTAGTACACCACTTCCTATTGACGTGTCTGCCGATCCTCTTACCGGTGAAGTAAGGTTTCTACTAAATGGCGTGCAAGTGATCATTCTACCTGACGGTACACAAAATGCGGTAGGCGGAAAGACAAATTATCACCCTAGATATGCAACTCCAGGTTTTTCGCACCGAGGTGGGCTGGTTACCGAATTTACTCCACCAAATACGCCAGAAATATCAATACAAACTCTATACGGGCCCGCAGCTAGTCCAACCTCTACCAGCGCATACGGAAGAGGAACCACTGTGGACGACCGAACTAAAGGAAATACCAGTTTGGGTTTTCATGAAGGAGAACATGGAAGAGATTTTTTGGCTTTTATTCGAGCCAATCCAATACCCACTTTTACCGGTAGAGTCGGTATGAGCATTGCAGATTTTGAAGCGGCTCGTCAACAATACCAATCGGCTTTGGCGACTTATTTCGCAAATTTGGGAGCCGACTCTGAAAGATTAACCGATTGCGTTGGAACGACCATAGAGCAACACCATCAAAGCCAAGGAACTGTTTCACCTGTCACATGTCCCTGAGTTCAGGTTAAATAACTTTACTGTGAAAGCAAGCGCATTACAGACTAAACAAAATGATAAGGCTTCTACAAAAAGCCATCGTGGTCAGTCCTATGTATCCAACAAACATGCGAATAATATTCGCCAGTTAATCGTCGAACGCCCCAATAAAAATAACTCGACAGCAGAGAGTTCTTATTCTGTTCAGTTCGAACCAGAAAAATCCAATCAAGATAGCCAAGAAACATCGGTAAGTGTGCCCGTTATTCAGCGAATATGTGACGACTGTGAAGACGAAATACAAGCAAAAAGCGATGCAAATGCATTGCCGATGGGAGCGCCTAACGACGTCTACGAGCAAGAAGCAGATCGCATTGCGGATAGTGTAGTTAATTATGAACCCGTTAGTTCAAACAAATTTTCAGAGGAAAGCATTCAACGTCAATGTGATGATTGTGAAGAGGAAATCCAAGCGAAAGCAGAGCCGACTTTTTTCAAGGAGAAAGCAGATCAAACTGATGAAATTAACAAACAATCAGCACAAAATTCAGCCGAATTGTCGCAAGTTGCTGAACCTTCGTTGCAAGCGATGTGCAATCAATGTGAAGAAGAAATTCAGTTAAAAACTGATGAAGAGCAACAGGATGAACTGCAATTAAAATCGACTAGTGTACCGATTCACTCTCAACAGCAAAAACCTAACATTTGGCAACGGATCAAAAATTTATTCAGCCGTGGCACACCAATGCCAACAACCGAAAAAGCATTTTTTGAAACGAGAATGGGACATGACTTTTCTCAAGTTCGATTGCATACAGATGACGAAGCGGGGGCAACAGCGAAAGAAATTGGAGCGAGAGCCTATGCTTATAAAAATCATGTGGTGTTCGCGCCAGGCGAATATCAGCCTCAAAATCAATCGGGTACTCACCTAATAGCACATGAACTTGCCCATGTTGTACAACAAAATGGAGCCACTCCGTTAAATACTGAGGAAGTTGCGAAGCCGTCGAAAAAATTGCCTGTGAGTGAACGACAAACCAATTCTGAATTTTCTGATGGAGAGATCCAAAATAACCAATTAGCGTTAAAGTCCTCGCCGCATCAAATCCAAGGTGACTGGGACTTTCCCGATCCGTTGGAGGTCGCGGGCGATGTGTGGGATTCGGGAACAGAGCTTGCTGGAGATGTAGTTGATGTGGCCGGTGATGTTGTTGGAAATATAGCAGACGCCGCTTGGTCAATTGTCGAAAGAGTGGCTCCTGCGGGTTTGATGACAATTTTAAATGAGGTAAGAGAAAAAGGTTTTTTAGGTTTTATCAAAGAAAAAGTTTCCGATGCGGCGTCTTCATTGTTTGGTGGATTGGGTGAGCAAACAGGAGTATTGGGTACAGTCATTGATACTTTTAGTCGTCTGTCATCTGTGGCTGGTGAAATTATTGTTGGGTTAGCTCAAAACGATTGCGATCCACTTTTTAATGCACTGGGTACATTGCGCGATATGGTAACAGAACTTGCCAATGATGCCTTTACAGCAGTCGCTGATTTTTTTAGACCTGTCGGAGAGTTTTTCTCTGATCTTTGGAATCGATTTGGCGCTCCGGTGCTTGATTGGTTGAGTGAAGTGGCAGGCGATACCTGGAGTTATATTCAGGATTTAGGTCAGCAGATTTGGGATTGGACTCGCCCCGTCATTGATGCAGTTAGAGTGGTGATTAGCGACTCCTGGAACTGGATTAAAGAAAAAATTGGTATCAGCAGTAGCGAAGGAAATTCATCGGGCGGATTGATCCAATGGGTTAAAGATAAAGCGGGTGAAGCCTGGGATGTCATACAAGAAGAATTGCAACCTGTTATTCAACCAGTACAAGAAGTGATTGAAAAAGTGCAAGAAATTCTTCCTCTCGAGGCGATCTTAAATTTCCGTGAGACGGTTAACGGTTGGTTACAGCAAGCGGTGAGCATGGCGCAAAGCATGGATCAACAAGAAGGTGGGAACGCAGCAGAAAACCAGGCAAGTTTACGAGATGAAATCTTACCGGCAATTTTGCAAAAGGTAGAAGAGTTTCGAGGTAGCCTAATAGCAACGGGTCTTTGGGTTTCGGGATTAATTGGTGGCGCAGTTGATCAAGGACAATCATTTTTAACAGCCTTAGCGGCAAATCCGATTGTTCGCGGAATGCGGATGGCTTTTGACTGGTTGAGTACTGGTCTTACTAATTTGGGTAATTGGGCGAGGCAAACCGTTCAATCTCTATTTACCATGCTAGGAGATGGCTTGGTGCGGTTATCCCAATTTGTTAGACCTGTATTGGATGCGCTTTCAAGACTAGTGGAGGTGATTGGAAATCTACTTGGATTTTTACCTGACTTTTTAATGGGACCGCTGTGGTGGATGCTGCCTTCTTGTTTAAAAGATGTCATCAAAACTTTTATCATTGAGAAAATATTAAGTCAAATTCCTTTATTCCAACAATTGATGGCAATTGGTGATCTTTGGACGCGCTTGCAAAATACTGCGATCAGAATTTTACAACAGATCTTTTTAGATGGAAATTTCGCTGGTGCGCTTTGGACTTTCTTTAGCACTATGCTCGATCTAATTGGCATACCACCTCAACTTATCGTACGGATCATTGCGAATGCGGCTCAAGCATTTAGCGACATTCTAATGGACCCATTGGGCTTTTTTAATAATGTATTACGAGCTATGTGGGAGGGAGTAACCAGTTTCTTTGGAAATATTTTAGAGCATTTATTTGGAGGAGTGACAGATTGGTTATTTGGTCAGTTAGATGAAGCAGGAGTATCTCCACCAGACTTAACAAGTTTTCAATCGATTGTTGGCTTTGTATTTGAGCTGTTAGGTCTGTCAGTGGAACGAATCTGGATCAAGCTCGCCGAACATTTAGATCCAGATACAGTAGAGAGAATAAGAAATGCACTTGAACTTGCGGCGGGTCCATTTGAGTTTATTTATATCGCGATCACCGAAGGGGTTTCTGGTATCTGGCGATATATTCAAGAGCAGTTGGACGGGCTTTGGAGCATGATTTTAGGTGCGGTGGTGCAATGGGTTAATACAGCGATTATAGCGACGGGTTCTAGATGGCTGTTGTCACTATTAGACGCAACAGGTATTACCCCAGTGATTAATTCACTCATAGCGGTTTATCGTTCAATAGAATCTTTTATTCAGTATATAAACGAGATGCTAGAAATTGTAGCCTCTGTGACTGAGTCACTAGCAGAAATTGCCGCTGGAAATATTGCACGAGCAGCGCAGTTTATTGAAGAAACTATCGCCAGTAGTGTTCCTATCATTATCGGCTTTTTAGCCAACCAATTTGGCTTGGGTCGTTTGGGTGAAAGAGTCCGTGAATTAGTAGAAGGGCTGCGAGCAAGAGTCGATGAAGCGCTCGACTGGGTAATTACTAACGCCATTCGTTTGGGACAAGGTTTTATCGATATGCTTCGTTCTGGCGTGCAGGCGGTCAGAAACTGGTGGGATGCGCGAAAAGAGTTTACTGATGCAGACGGTGGATCTCACGATCTCTATTTTCAGGGAGAGCGGGGTGATTTAATTGTTGAAAGTACGCCGACACCTGTTGGGCAATATTTACAAGCGTTATCTATATCAGACGATGATCCGCAAAAATCACAAAAAGAATCACACAAGCGCCAAGCGCAAGATATTTACGCTGACATTACTACTTTAAAACGGACGATCCAAACTCGACAAAATGCCGGTGAAGATATTGCAACTCAACAAGGAGAACTAACTCAAAAGCTTGATCAAATAGCTGTTCATCTTACTCCGTTGATGGTTTCCTCAGACGGTGGAGGAAGAATACCAAATCCCCTAACACTTGCTGCTTTAGATCAAGAACCAGTAGTAACCCCTCGGACGAGTGAAGAAGAAACAGTTGATCTTGAAGCGGCGCATCAGATGATTTTATTGGCGAAGGAGCAAGTTAATGGTTCTGCTGAGTTGGCTGAATATTTTGACAGGATTAAATTACGTTTTGCTTTACAAGAAGTCGTGTTTAGTGAAGATGGAAATTCATACAAAATAAAGCTAAGAGCAACACAACAGCAAAATATTGAAGTAGCGGAACCGATCACCTCCGGTACTGAGGGGATCAATATGAGCAGCAGCGTCACATATACTTCTGGAACTGCCGCAGGAGATACTGTTGCAGTTGGAATGGTCGCAGATCCTATTGGAGAAGATAAAACCGATGGTAGTACTCCGCAATCAGGAGCGTTATCTGGCGTGATGAATAAATTAGTCACCGATACTTCACAACCGAACCCATCTAAATATATTAGAGGTCATCTGCTCAATCACAATATTGGCGGTCCAGGGACTTCTGAAAATATGTACCCAATTACTGGCGCTGCCAATAGTCAACATCGAACAAGTATTGAAGAAACTGTAAAAGGGTGGGTTGATAGTCATTACTGGGTTTACTACAGCGTCAGCGTGAACAACATATCGGAGAATATTGAATTTCCAAATGAGAAACACCCTGAGAACTGGATTAATTCGACTTTCGATTGCCGAGCGTACGTAAACTATACTGATGGGGGTCAGCAACATGAGCAAGTGGTATCGTTGGTCAACTCAACTTATGTTCAGGGAGATGGTTCTGCAACTTCTGGTGGGCCAACTTATCGTCTGGAAGACCCAGCTTTAATCAGTGTGTTAGATTCCTTAACTAGTCAACAACGAACATCAGAAAATATTCAACAATGGGTTAACGGTTTTGGTACAACCAGAGCGCAGGCACTTATCAATGCCTATAATCGTCCGCTTGATGCTGATGTTTCAGAATTACCGCAAAGTGAAAAGAGTGCTATCACTTATATTAACAATAATGCCTCCTCTATTACTAGCTCTATCAATGCAGGAAAAAACACAGATGTAGAGGAGGTTTGATTTGGGAGCTGTCACATAACGCTTAGAATATATTAATAAATTTAAAATGACAATTTACAAAAAGAGGAGTTTATTATGACATACGATTTTTTCAGAAAAGAAAGAGAAAATATTTTTAATCAACGCTTTAATATACCAACGTCGATTAACAACTACTATGTACTTAAATCTAACACTGTGTTTCAGGCGAAAAAATATAATGGAACGAAAACCTTTACAGTGACAGTCAACAATCAAAAACAGAAGTTAATTGCATCCGTTGTAAATAATAATTCGCTAGGAGTTAAAAGTGATCCGACAGTTACCTCAAATCGAATAAATGTAATTATTACAGAATCAGATATGGCAAATATATTCAAGAGTACCTCTGTTTCAAATAGAAACAAGTCTATGAATTACCAGATTGCAAAAAGGTTGTGTCAAGATCATGCCACAAGTTCAGCGTCATCTTTGTTAATTTCAGGTTGTATTGTAAATAACTTTGCTCAAAGCGTAGCATATCCGGGATGTAAATTAAGTCTAAAACTTAAATCCCGGCAGCCATTTGAAAATCCTTTCGCATCAGGGAATGAAAAAGAATATTTTTTGATTGGTCGAGTACTTGATACTGATTGTCAAGTAATTCAATATTTAGGAAAAACTAACGAATCATTAAATGAGTTAGTAAATCCTTTTGGTTGTAAAATCCCTAGACCGAAGAGTTCATTCAATAAAAAAATCGATTTCTCTGGTTCGAAAATTCCACGTCCAGCATAAAAGGTTTTATATCGATGGATACTTTTTGGTTAACATTTTAATCCCCATAAGGTATCCAAATATTTTTCACTTCACAGGCATGACGTAAGAAATTTTTCTCGTTGCCCGTTTGCATCCAGTCAGTCGCTTTGCCGTCATTAACCCAAGTTCGTTTTAAGTTTGCGGCGGAAGCAAGTTCAACCATTTTGCATCCAGCTTGGTCGCCGTGATACCAAATACTTTCAACTTGATAATGTTCAGCAAGAGTTTTCATCAAGCTATCTTTTTCGCCAGTCACAATATTAACGACACCGGCGGGCACATCGGAAGTTTCTAGTACCTGATAAAAATCAGTTGCGATTAAAGGAGATGTTTCCGATGGAATAATTACTGTACGATTTCCCATGGCAATTGCTGGTGCGAGTAATGAAACAAAAGACAACAGTGGTGTCGTTTCAGGACATCCAATACCAATTATTCCAACGGGTTCGTTCATTGCGAGGGTTACACCGCGTAGTGGTGGTTGATGGACTGCACCATCGTATTTATCTGCCCATGCTGCGTAACTGAATAATTTATCGATGGATACGTCAAACTCTTGCTCTGCTTGTGCTTTAGAATAATTGCCGGTTTCGATTAGACGACCACAAAATTCATTTTTTCGATAGGTCAAATTTTCGGCAAGATAATAAATGATTTGCGCTCGATTATGCCCGCTCGTTTTGCTCCAGGACTCTGCTTTGTAAGCCGCTTGTACGGCGTTTCTGATATCTTTTCGATTACCGTCGCCGACTCGCCCGCACTCAGTTCCATCCGCTGATTTTATGACGATAGTATTGCCATTATCTGCGCGGACTTGTTTTCCGTTGACATAGTGTTTTGCGGTTTGGTCGATGCTTGGAAACGGGACTAAATTAGTTGCGATTTCTTTTTTTGATGCTTGTTTTTTAGCGGCAGTTTTAGATTTTTTATTATCTTTTGCCGTTGACTTTATTTCTTTTTGGATAGGTTTTAGATATTCATGCATACCTTCAACGCCACCTTCTCGTCCCATTCCTGATTCACGGTAACCACCAAAGCCGCAAGCAGCGTCAAACTGATTGGTAGTGTTTACCCAGATCACGCCTGCTTTTATTTGCGGTGCTACATCGAGTGCGCGATTAATATTTTCTGACCAAACGCTCGCAGCTAATCCATAACGAGTATTATTGGCAAGCGCAACAGCTTCTGGTTGATCGCGAAAACTCATTACACTTAAAACAGGACCAAAAATTTCAACATTAGCAGCGACATTACTGGTTTCTACATCGCACAATAAAGTAGGGGAGAAGAAACAACCTTTTTTCGGATGTTTTATGTCAGGTTGCCACATAGTCGCACCTTCAGCAACACTTTGCTCGACTAACGAATTGATTCTGGCTTGTTGGGATGGATCGACAATTGCACCGACGTCCGTATTCTTATCAAGTGGATCACCAATTTTTAAATTCTGCATTCTGGACTTTATTTTTTCAATAAAAGACTCTGCGATACTTTCTTGAATAAGTAGTCTTGAACCCGCACAACAAACCTGACCCTGGTTAAACCAGATGGCATCGACTAAACCTTCAACGGCACTATCAAGATCGGCATCATCAAAAACAATAAAAGGTGATTTTCCGCCGAGTTCCAGAGTTAATTTTTTGCCACTGCCTGCAGTTTTTTCGCGGATCATTCGTCCAACTTTAGTTGAGCCTGTGAAAGCAATTTTATCAACATCAGGATGAGTGACAAGCATTTCGCCGACCGCGCCGTCACCAGTAACGATATTAACAACGCCTTCAGGTAAGCCTGCTTCTTCGAAAAGCTCGGCTAACATTAGTGCCGTTAAACTAGTGTATTCTGCAGGTTTTAATACCACGCAATTTCCAGCTGCAATTGCGGGAGCGATTTTCCATGCGGCCATTAATAATGGAAAATTCCACGGAATAATTTGTCCAATCACGCCTAGAGGTTCAAAGTCTTTTAATTCGGCTTCTGACAATTGCGCCCATCCTGCGTGATGATAAAAATGTCGAATTGCCAAGGGAATATCTATATCGCGCGACTCGCGGATTGGTTTTCCGTTATCCATTGATTCTAGAACCGCGAGTTGTCGTGAGCGTTTTTGTAATAATCGAGCGATGGCATATAAGTATCTAGCTCGCCCGTGTCCACCCAGTGCTTGCCATTCGGGTTGCGCTGCGCGTGCTGCGGAAACTGCTTTTTCAACCTGAGCTTTGCTTGATTGACCAACTTTACCGAGAAGCTTTCCATCGGCTGGATTAACGGTGTCAAAAAATTGTTTTGGCTTAGACCATTTACCGTTAATGTACAACTTAAATCCATCCTGATGTTGCTTTAACCAGGCTTGTATGTTGTCGTTATTTTCAGGTGCCGGACCGTAGCTCATGGTTTCATATATCTCTGCGATGTTCATAAATATTTCCGTAATAAACGCTTAATAACAATTAGTCGATTGGCTTTTTCAATCATTTTTTTTCGGATTTTTATCCGATAGGATGGCGGTGGTTTGCCGAATAGCGACCAGTGACATGATGTTCTAATTGCCTTTCTATATCTGCTAGCAAACTGGATGCGCCAAAGCGAAACATTTCTGGATTTAACCAACTATCGCCTAGTTCTTCTTTCATCAACACAAGATAATTGATGGCATCTTTTGCGGTCGCAATGCCACCCGCTGGTTTAAAACCAACTCTATAACCTGTAAGGGATTGATATTCTCTGATCATCCGAGTCATAACTAAACTCACGGGCAAAGTGGCGTTGGTTGATTCCATGCCAGTGGAAGTTTTTATAAAGTCACTTCCAGCCATCATGGCTACCATTGAAGCTCTTGCGACATTGTTAAGAGTGCTTAACTCGCCAGTTGAAATGATAGTTTTCATGTGTGCGTCACCACAGGCTTCTTTGCAAGCGGCGACTTCATCATATAGTGCTGTCCAGTTGGCGTTGAGAACGTGACCGCGAGTGATAACAATGTCGATCTCTTTAGCACCGATTGCGACTGAATTTCTAATTTCTTGCAAACGAGTCGCAAATGATGACAGACCGGCTGGGAATCCCGTGGAAACGGCAGCAACAGGAATACTTGTGCCCTGAAGTGCCTCGACTGCTGTTTCGACCATTTCATGGTAAACGCAGACTGCGCCTGTAGTGAGATTCATTGACTCTATTCCCAGCGCTTGTTGTAATTCTAAACTGATTGGTGTACGTGCTTTTGCGCACAGACGGCGGACTTTTCCAGGGGTGTCTTGCCCAGAAAGCGTGGTTAAATCGATACAAGAAACGGCTTTTATTAACCAGGCGGCTTGCCAATCTTTCTTGAGCGATCGCCTTTTGGTCAGGGTGGCCGTTCTTCGCTGCACCGCGCTGAGATTAATCCGAATATTGTCAAGCCATTGAGGTTGAAACTCTACCCCGGGATTATCAACTTCGTTTGATTGTGTTGCGTTTAACAGTGATTTATTTAATGCTGATTTGCTCACTTGATTATTTCCCTCTACTAGAAAGGCTAAGTGTTTCCAAAATAGCCTTAGGTTTGGCTATTGCTGAATTTGAATTTTGGTCTGAACCTGAGTCTAAATCTAAATCTGAATTTGCATAAATAAAAGCCTTATGGATTCTTGCAATGGCTTTATCTACATCTTGCTGAGTTTTTGCGTGGAGCATTAATAGTGGTTCATCTTGAGAAATCTGGTCGCCGATCCCCTTGATAGCAGATAGACCAACAGAGTGGTCAATGAGATCTTGTGCTCGTTTTCTACCGCCGCCTAATTCTACAACGGCATTGCCGAGCGCTCTACCATCGATTTTGCTAATACATTGCAATCCATCAATATTAGGGTAAACCGGAACAACAATAGACGCTTCCGTTAAATATTGATCACTTTTTTCGACAAAATCTGGCGCGCCTCCTAATGCATATACCATGCGTGCAAAGTACTCCATTGCTAACCCAGAATCGAGTCCTTGGTTGAGCTTAAGTTTAGCATCTTCCAGGGTGTTAAATAAGCCCCCGAGTACTAACAGCTCCGCACCTAATTCAAGGGTTATCTGGTGCAAACGAGGGTCGCGGTATTTACCACTTAAATAATCAAGAGTTTCCTGAATTTCTAGTGCATTGCCCGCTGTCAGTCCCAATACTTGAGACATATCAGTAATTACGGCGGAAATAGGTAGACCCAGACCTTCCCCGACCTCAACGATATTTGTCGCTAGATCTTTTGCCATGCTATAACTTTGTGCAAATGCGCCGCTACCGGTTTTTACGTCCATGACTAATCCATCAAGTCCTGCGGACAGTTTTTTAGATAAAATTGAAGCGGTAATTAATGGAATTGATTCGACTGTGCCGGTAACATCGCGAATGCCGTACAGGCGTTTGTCAGCGGGGGCGAGTTCCGCCGTTTGTCCGACAATCGCACAACCGACTTTTGCAACAATGCTTTGAAATTGCTCGATATTTGGTGAGGTGTTGTAACCTGAGATACTGTCCATTTTATCAAGGGTGCCACCAGTATGACCTAAACCGCGACCAGAAATCATTGGTACGTAAGCGCCGCATGCGGCGAGCATTGGCGCTAGCATAATGCTCACCTTGTCTCCAACGCCGCCAGTTGAATGTTTGTCTACCACTGGGCCGTTGAGAGCCATTTCTTTCCATTGCAGGGTCGTTCCAGAATTTTGCAGGCTTCGAGTTAAGGCAACGCACTCTTCTCGATTCATTCCCCTAAAAAAGATAGCCATTGCTAACGCAGATACTTGGCTTTCGGTAATTGATGTGTCGATCATTCCGTCAATAAAGAAATTAATTTCTTCAGTCGATAAGGGGATGCCTTCTCGTTTTGAACGGATTACTTCTTGAGCTAACATAATTGGAATACGCCTTTTAAATTCTGGCTTGAGATAACTTATACGAGTCTTGATAGATCGTCAGCATAATTAACAGCGGACAATAATAAATCAATGTTAACCATCTGGTCAACTTGTCTATTAGGTAAGAGTTGTTATGAGTTTGTTTACCGTGAGTTCAAGTGAGTTAAATCTAATCACTGAAGTTGCTTTTGAAAACAGATTAAAGTGGTAGACTATGCTTCTAACAATGAAATACTAAAAGTAATAACGAAAAACTAAAAGGTTTATTCATGCTACTACTTATTAGCTACGTGCTGATAGCGTTAATTTTTTCCTTTCTTTGCTCGATCGCAGAAGCAGTATTGTTGAGCATCACAACCGCTTATATTAGTGTTCAGGAACGAAGAAATTCGCCAACCGCTAAAACGCTCAAAAGCCTGAAGACCGATATTAACAGACCACTAGCTGCGATTCTAACGTTAAATACGATCGCGCATACCACTGGAGCGGTTGGTGCTGGTGCTCAGGCTGCCGTTGTTTTTGGAAATGCTTACGTCGGTCTTGCATCTGCGGTTTTGACCTTGTTGATCCTTGTTTTTTCAGAAATTCTTCCTAAAACCATCGGAGCCAATTATTGGCGAGAGCTTGCGCCTGCAACGGCTGTAGGTTTACGGTTTATAACTTGGTTGTTGTTTCCTTTTGTATGGTTATCAGAAAAAATAACCCAAGGAATGAAGATAGAAAATACTTTAACAGGATTTAGTCGGGAAGAGTTTTCTGCAATGGCTGAAGTGAGTGCGAAAGAAGGACAGATAGCGGACGATGAATCCACTATTCTCACTAACTTGTTGAAGCTTCAAGGAACCAGTATACAAAGTGTTATGACTCCAAGTACGGTGATGTTTTGTTTGTCGGATAAGTTATTGGTCGAGGAGTTTTTTCACAAGTATGACAAAACACCGTTTTCCCGAATTCTACTTTACAGTGGCGATCAAGATAATATCAACGGCTTCGTTATTCGACGAGATCTGTTGTTGGCTCAGGCTAGAGGTAACAATAAAAACAGCCTCAGACAGTATTGCCGCTCTATTTCTGCTTTACCGAACAAGGTCTCTGTATCCCACGCATTTAGCGAGATGCTTCATCAACGAGCTCAGATAATGTTGGTGGTTGATGAATATGGAACGGTTAAAGGGATTGTAACCATGGAAGATCTGTTTGAGAGTTTGCTTGGACTGGAGATTGTCGATGAATACGATAAAACGGAAGACATGCAGCATTTGGCAAGGGTGAATTGGCAGAAAAAGAACTCCAAGCGAAATAAGACGAACGAACAGCTAAATAACAAGAAGAACGCTCCCAAATCAGAGAAACAAACAGAATAGAGTGTGGGTATTAGACTAACTCAACACTCTAGCTAGGTGTTTCTTAGTGAATTGACCATTTGGTCAAATCGTGATAATTTGATTTTCTGACTAAATTGCCTGATAGCAATAACTAGCCAAACGCATCTATGAGACAAGTTTTCCTACCAACAAAACTCTAATTCATATTTCCGTACTGACAATAAAAGTAAACGATACTGAAAATAGCTCCACGGTATCAATAATAAAAAGTGAGATCTTTATATGAGCGTGCTTGGAATGATTGTCTTGATAGCAATTGCTGTCTTATTTTCTAGTAATCGTAAAGCCATAAATATAAGAACCGTCGCAGCCGCGTTTGCTATTCAAGCCGCATTTGCTGCCCTGGTTTTGTATGTGCCTGCGGGGCGCGACGTTTTAGCTTCGGTTTCTGCGGGAGTTCAATCGATTATTAGTTACTCTGATCAAGGTATCAATTTCCTGTTTGGGGATCTCGGTAGAAAAAAATTAGGATTTATTTTTGCATTTAATGTATTGCCTATTTTGGTTTTTTTCTCGGCATTTGTTTCGGTGCTTTATTACTTAGGAATTATGCAGAAAATAGTCAACGTGATTGGTCGGTTTTTTAAATGGGTGATGGGGACGGGGCACGCAGAATCACTATCTGCCACCGCAAATATCTTTGTCAGTCAAACGGAAGCACCTTTAATCATCCGTCCATATATTTTAGGTATGACTAAGTCTGAGCTATTTGCGGTTATGGTTGGAGGCATGGCATCCATTGCGGGCTCACTTTTAGTTGGTTATTCCAGTATGGGTGTCGAACTAAAATATCTGATTGCTTCGAGTTTTATGGCCGCACCGGGCGGACTTTTGATGGCAAAGCTGATGATGCCTGAAACGGAAACGCCTAAAACGGTCGACGAACATACTAGTTTTGATGATCATGAAAAACCGGCGAATGTAATTGACGCAGCAGCAAGCGGAGCAGTTAGTGGAATGAAGTTGGCGGTCAATATTGGTGCAATGTTAATTGCTTTTATCGCGTTAATTGCGCTTATTAACGGTAGTCTCGGCGGTATTAGTACCATGTTAGGTTTTCCTGAGATTACGCTTCAACAAATTTTAGGCTATATTTTTGCGCCAATTGCTTACCTGTTAGGAATTCCATGGGGAGAAACAGTCACTGCGGGAAGTTTGATCGGGCAAAAACTAATCTTAAATGAATTTGTCGCTTACGTCGATTTTGTTAGTTTGAAAGACACTTTATTACCTCATTCCCAAATCGTGATTACTTTTGCATTATGCGGCTTTGCTAATTTTTCATCGATTGCGATTTTGTTAGGAGGGCTTGGGAGTATCGCTCCGTCAAGACGTGGTGATATTGCAAAGATGGGACTGAAAGCAGTATTAGCCGCAACGCTCGCCAATTTGATGAGTGCCGCACTCGCTAGTCTTTTTGTGTAGCTTTCTTGGTTAAAAAAATCGATAGGTAAATGAAAGCATATTTTGTAATGGTTGGGTTGAGTTAGATTATGGATGACGTATTAGAAAAAGTGCCCGTAGAACTATTAGAACATTTGGAATCCATCATTTTTGATGGTGGAATGTTATCCGCCGGCCTTTGTCAACAGGTATGCGCTGAATTATCCATCGATCTTGAAGCTTTAATGATCAAACTTTTACCACTTGCGGCGTCTTTTTCTAATCCGGTGATTTCTAAATATCAAGTTGGTGCTGTTGCCAAAGGAGCAATTAAAGAAAATGGTTTCGCAAATTTATATTTAGGCGCTAACTTTGAATTTGCTGGTCAGGCACTTTGTTTTAGCATTCATGCTGAACAGTCGGCTCTTTCTAACGCCTGGTGTCACGATGAACCTTATCTTGAGTCAATAGCAGTGACTGCTCCTCCTTGTGGTCATTGCCGTCAATTTTTATATGAAATGTCAGGCGATAGAGATTTTCTAGTGGTACTACCGTCGGATACAAACGGCAAAACAGTGAGTACAATCGATTTGTCGCAACTATTACCCTCCGCATTTGGACCATTGGATTTAGGTTGCGAGAGATTATTGATGGAGCCGAGTTTCGGTTCAAATAAATTTAGTTTTTTGAGCAAGATTACTGATGAGCTAGTAGCAAATGCTTTGCATGCTGCTCGATTTTGCTACGCACCATATACGTCAAACTTTGCAGGATGTGCCATCGAATTAAATAACGGAAAAATATACATCGGTCGATACGCAGAAAATGCAGCGCATAATCCAAGTTTATCGCCATTTGCTTCGGCATATTCCAATGCGATGATTAGCCGAAAGCCGTCGGAAAAAATAAAAATTAATCGAGTCGTATTAGTCGAAAATTCAACATTAGCGAGCCAAAAAGGTGTTTGCCAAAGCCAACTGTTAGGATGTGGCTCTGATGTTAAATTGGAATATATTAGTGCTTCTTCCAACTAGCATCTCATGTGTTTTTTTGAATGATTGAAAGGCTATTATTACTTAAATGAAAGTTCAAAAGGAAATGGTTCGCGAAATTAACGAAGCTAAAATTATTGAAGCAGCCGAAATAATCTTTGCTCAATTTGGTTTTAAAGGCGCGACTATGGATAAAATTTCTAAACAAGCGGGGCTTCCCAAAGCGAACATCCATTATTACTTTAAAACCAAGTCTCTTTTATATCAGGTGGTGCTTGAAAGAATTTTGCAAGAATGGATGATTGCAGCGCAAGTTTTTGATAATCACCAGGAACCCAAAATAGCAATAACTCAGTATATTGAGTCCAAAATGCAATTTTCGAGAACCCGCCCTTATGCTTCGAAAGTGTGGGCGAATGAAGTGATGCATGGAGCGTCAGTAGTAGGTAAGTTTTTAGAAACAACCTTCAAAACATGGTTAGAAGCGCGGATCAAAGTGGTTAACGAATGGATTGATTCAGAAAAAATATATCCAATTGATGCGAATGCATTTTTTTATATGATTTGGTCAATGACCCAACATTACGCAGATTTTGAAAAGCAATTAGAAATTTTAAATGATGGTCATCCATTTACGGAACAGGAATTTAACAACCAGACCGCGCAAGTTGTTAATTTAGTATTGACTAGCGTTGGTTTGGGGAAGAAGTGATTTCTTGTTCTCTAGTCTGCAGGTTTCAAATTCTGTATTTGTGCAAAATTTTGTGCGTTTCATCAGGAATTATAGATAAATTGAATTTGGTGTTTTTGATGGGCAAGAATACGAATTGTTGGAATTTTAATTTTGTTTAGGAAAAACTCAACTAGGAAAAATAGGAGAAAAAAATGAAAAGGTTAGTATCGTTATTTATTGCCGCGAGTTCATTAATGTCGCTACAAATTAATGCTCAAGAAGAGCAAGAGTTTTATCCCACTTGGTATGGTAGCTTTCATCTTGCTACGGCGGATACAACTATAAACAGTGGTGGACAGGACTTCAATTATTTTAATGTCGGCGGGGCGGTGGGTTATCGGTTTTCGGATTATTTGTCGAGCGAGCTTTTTATGACTTTTGCAACAAATGATAAAACGGATGAAGTTGTATCAGATATTATCGGCGAGAGAATTGGGACTAGCTTCGATGCGGTAGGTGTGTATTTAGTGGGGCAAACTCCAGGTGACTTTTTCGTGAAAGGGCGAGTAGGTTTAACTCAATCTCGATTTACTTATTCTGCTTCCGGTTTTGATGATGAGTCAAAAGGAACTGTGGGTTTATCATACGGAATTGGTGTCGGTGCGAAGGTGGAAAACTATACGTTTGATCTGGAATATATCGTTATGCCTGAGGCAGATGATCCTTTATTTAGTGAAGAAAGTTATGATACTGATGTTGTTGCCGTCAGTATGAGTATTGAGTTTTAATCAAGAAAGTTATTATTTCCCAAGTAACTGATGGTTGGGCGTACCAAGAAAAGGTAGCTGTGATGCTACCTTTTTTAAGCTATTCTGTATTTCGTCAAAATAAATAAAAATCGGATAAGGGGGAGTTTATTTAACCTATTTCTGGATTGTGAGAGCCTATTCACGAGACCTTCTCAGAGATTGTCACAAAAATGTCATAAAAGTATAACGAAGCTGTTATTTATTGCTTTTCAGGCGATTAAATGGAGAGTATTATCGCCATACAAAGGCGCACGGAATTTCCTTAATATTGATAGGGTGAGATATAATACTTTCTAAGCTCGCGTCAATATACTAAACACTGAGATTATATGCTTTTATACGCTATATAAAGATAAAATTGCGTGGTAATGTCGGTGTGCAGATGGAGTGGTTCAAGTAATATCCAGTAATTTTGCTAAGGGCGTTACAAAAAATAAAATTATGGGTCACAAAGCTAACAATAAGCCCGTCCTAACTAATAAATTTTTATATCTATTTGGAGAAAAATATGGGGAAGCAATTAAAATATGTGCTCATCATTGTCTGCGGGCTTATCGCTAGCAGCCAAGTATTTGCTGCGGGAACTTCGTCTGGTTTAAGAGGAGTACTGGTCGATTCTCAAGGAACACCAATATCCGGCGAAGTTGTCGAGGTTATTCATAACCCAACAGGACGGACAAAAACACTGACTACAACGTCGAACGGCATTTTCCAGATTAACGGACTAAATGTCGGTGGTCCATACACGGTAAAGTTACTAGACAGTTCTCAGCATAAAGCTGATGAGATAAGCGACCTTTTTCTTCAGCTCGGTCGCACTGAAAGCATTCGCTTGACAGCTAATCAAGGCATTTCTCAAGGTGAAACTGTTACTATTGTGGGTAATAGGACACTTGCAGGTTCTTTTAGAAAGGGACCTAGTGCTGAGTTCGGAGTTAGTGATATTGCCAACACTGCAGCTATTAGTCGAGATATTAAATCAATTTTGAAACGGGATTCAAAGATGATAGTTGACTCGACAGTTAATGATGGTCCCGCGTTGTCTATTGCAGGTGGTAACATTCGCAGCAATAGTTTAACGGTTGATGGCGTAAAGCAGAATGATGACTTTGGTCTAAATAAAAACGGCTATCCTGGTCGTCGTACACCGATTTCTCTTGATGCGATTGAACAACTCGAAGTCAACATCGCACCATTTGATGTGACTTATGGAGATTTTCAGGGCGGTAACGTCAATATCGTTACTAAATCGGGAACGAATGAGTGGCATGGTTCCGCATTTTACTATCGTTCAGACGACAGCTTAATTGGTGATGATAGTCGTGGGGAAGACCTTAATATCGGCGAGTTTGAAGAAGACGCATATGGTTTCACTGTCGGTGGTCCAATTGTTAAGGATAAGTTTTTTGTTTTCGCATCTTATGAAAAGTTTGAGTCAACTTCACCTTATCAATTTACCCTAGATAATCAAAACGGATCGGTTGAAGCCAATGAGAGAATTGGTATCACCCAAGCAGATTTTGATGAAATAGCTCAAATAGCGCGCGATGTATGGAATTATGACATTGGTGGTTATAACGTGCCGAAAGAAGAATCAGATGAAAAAATTCTGTTAAAACTGGATTGGTATATTAACGATGATCACCGTACTTCTTTAACTTATCAAGACAATGAAGGTAATACGGTCAGAGATTTTTGGGGTGAAACTTTCCCTAACATTCCTTGGACAACCGCAGAATCAAACCGTTATAACCAAGCAGAAGAATTCGAAGTTTTTAGTTTGCAAGTTTTTTCTGATTGGTCCGACAATTTTTCGACGGAAATCAATATTTCAAATAAGGAATCTATAACTGCTCAGGATCCATTATTAGGTGCGAATTTTGAGCAAATGTTAATTACCACTGACAATGGAGGTCAACTCTACATAGGACCCGATCAATTTCGTCATGCCAACAGGTTATCGAACGAGCGTTTTGGTTTTAAATTTAAAGGAGACTATTATGTAAATGATGATCATAAGTTAACCTTTGGATTAGAGCGCGAGCAAATAGATATATATAATTTATTCGTTTTCGGCTCTCTTGGTTTTGTAAGTTATGCTTCAGTTGATGACTTTGCGAATGACGCTGGTTTTCATATATATCAAAATGCTCTCTCTGGAAATCCTTTAGATGCGGTTGACGAATTTCAATATGATATAGACACCTTTTACTTGCAAGATGAATTGTCCTTATCCGAGCAGTTAACTCTTACTTACGGATTCCGATACAGTGTCTATTCAAATGATGACAAACCAACATTGAACAATAACTTTGTTGATCGTCACGGTTATGATAATCAGGAAAACTATGATGGTCTAGACCTGTTTGAACCAAGAGTAGGGTTTAACTATACTCACGACGAAAATACCGTGATTCGAGGTGGTTTTGGATTATTTGGTGGTGGTGCTCCTAACGTATGGCTATCAAATTCTTATGGTAATGACGGTAAACGTAAAGTCTTCACTGGTTGTTTAGTATCTGGAGACGCATGTATAGATGGTGCTGGAGGTTTTTCTTACACTCTAGCAGAGAGTCTTGCTGAAGGTGGGTTTAGCAGTGATGGAGATCCAAACACCGCTCCCAATACCAATGGTGATACTAATTCTATAGCAAAAGACTTTGAACTTCCTAGTTCATGGAAAGTGAATTTTGCAATTGAACGCAATCAAGATTTAGGCTTTTTAGGCGAAGACTGGATTCTATCTACAGACTTTGTGATTATTGATGTTAAAAATGGAATTAGATATCATGAATTGAACTTCCAACAAGAAGGCACCGCGCCAGATGGTCGCCCAATCTATGATAATGTGGCACCTTTCGATCTTCAATTACAAAATACTCACAAAGGTGGGGGCTTTGTATGGAGTAGTAGCGCCTATAAACGATTTGAAACTGAAGGTTATGGAACTTTTGATTTCAATTTAGGTTATACCTATCAAGATCGTACTGATGTTAATCCTGGGAATGCGTTTATCGCCTTTGAAGGATATGGAATGCCAGCTAACTCAGACTTTCAAGCAGATACTGAATTCAATTCTGAATTTGAAGTTAGACACAATATCGTTAGTAATATCACTTGGAGTGACACTGTTTTTGGCGATAACTTAACAACTATTTCGCTAGCTTATTCTGGACGTTCTGGGAGGCACTATAGTCATACAATGAGAACTAGCGGCAGTTTTGGCGGTTTCCCTTTTGCAGACTTTGCTGATTGGGACGCATTTGGTTCGCAGTCGCTTTATGTTCCAACTGGGGCATCCGATCCTTTGGTGACTTTCGCTAACGGCTTCGACACAGATGCGTTTTTCGCTTATCTTGAAGCAAATGATTGCGCCGGAACGGGTGGAACGATTTCTCGGCGTCATTCTTGTACTAGCAGTTGGATTAATCGCTACGATCTTCGATTTACTCAAGAAATTAAGTTTGGCGGTGAGCAAGCATTAGAAATTGTTTTTGACATTGAAAATTTTGCTAACCTTCTTAATGATGACTGGGGAAGAGTGCAAGGATATGTACAGCCGTTTAATACTCCGATCGTGGATGCAACAATTGAAAATGGTCAGTATGTATACAGCAACTTTACTGCTCCACAACAAACGGTAGCAAAAGTACCTTCTGTTTGGAAAATGCAGTTGGGTGTTCGCTACAAATTCTAGAACTTTATTTTTAATTTGTTCTAGCTAAAACCAAGCAAATTGATTGGATTAAATCTGATTAAGTTGCTTGGTTTTTTTGCTTTCAGTATGATGTTTTCTCTTTAAACGCCAAATAATCAGTTAGATTCGTTGAGAATCAGACGTAATGGGTAAATCACATGAAAAAAGAGTCTATCACTCTCACCAGTTTGATCCGCAAAATAATACTCCTTTCAACTCTGTTATCACTGTTAAGTGCTTGCAATGGGACTAGCGATAAAGCCACTACTGAGGCAAATAAACCCATCGAAGTCAAAGTGGTGGTTATCACTATGTTTGAATTTGGTGAGGACACTGGCGATGCGCCTGGTGAGTTCCAAACCTGGAAAGAAAGACAAGGGTTAAATAAGCGATTTGCGTTTCCACAGTCTCACCATGATATTTATATGAACGAAGAAACTGGCGTATTGGGGATAGTTACCGGAATGGGAACTTCGCGCTCATCTTCAGCAGTAATGGCGTTAGGTCTTGATCCTCGATTCGATTTTAGCAAAGCATACTGGTTGGTCGCTGGAATTTCAGGTGGTGATCCGGAAGATGTTTCAATTGGTTCTGCCGTATGGGCTGAGTATTTAGTTGATGGCGATTATGCTCATGAAATCGATGCCAGAGAAATGCCAAAAGATTGGCCGACAGGCTACTTCGCTCTATTTTCAAAAGGGCCATACCATCCAAACAGACCAGAGGCGCAAAGTGAAGTTTTTAGATTAAATCCAAAGTTATCCGAGTGGGCGTATCAATTAAGCAAAGATGTCGAGCTGCAAGATCCGCCAAAGCTGAAGGCTGGGCGCGAAGCTTATCAGGGTTACCCTAAAGCGTTGACTCCGCCAGTCGTAATGAAAGGTGACCACATAGCCAGTATGACCTTTTGGCATGGTAAGTTGCTAAATGATTGGGCTAATGAGTGGGTTAGATATTGGACGGATGGTAAAGGTGAGTTCGTCACTTCCGCTATGGAAGACACAGGTAGCTATCAGTCATTGGCTTATCTGACCAAAGCTGGTAAAGCGGATGTCAATCGGTTTATGGTTTTGCGAACGGTGAGTAATTACACCATGCAGCCTCCGGGATTAACTGCGGCGGAAAACTTGATCAAAGATGGCGAAGATTATGCAGGAATGGGTGTGGCTCTTGAGTCAGCTTATCGAGTTGGTAGTAAGGTAGTTGATACCATTGTTAAGGATTGGGATGTTTATAAGGATAAGGTGCCAGAGAGCTAGATTCAGTAGCTGTAAACATTTATAAAATAGGGAAAAATAATGAAAATACCACGCTATTGGAAACAGGTATTTAAACATGTTGAAGACATTAAGTTTGATCATATCTTAGAGTATCGTTTGAACAATGATAAAGCTGATATTTACGCTTGGGGTTACTCAGATAGCTCTCAAGAGGAGGCGCTTGAAAATGCCAACATGAGAATCGATGAGATTGTTAAAGCACTATCTTCAGAGTTAGATAAAAATTTCTATTACCCTTTGAACGTATTGCGCGAAGATATACTTGAAGAGATTGAGTTTGAAGCAGACAATCGAGCGATTATCAGTAGAAATAGATACCATGCACAAATACTTAATACCGAAAACATGATGTTTGTAGATATTGATATACCGACTTGGGATATTAAATCAGCATCTTTTTTTCAGCGGCTATTTGGTAAAACGAAGCAAGTGGAAGAAAATAATACGCAGGAAATAAAAAAACGCTATGACAACGCAATCAAAAAAATTGAAGACTACTTATTAAATGATTCTGAAATGGGATTCCGTGTTTATAGAACATTCGCAGGATTGCGTTTAATAGCTACTCACACGATTTACGATCCTAAATCAGAAGAAACCCAGCAAGTTTTTGATGCTCTTGGTGCAGACCCTCTTTATCAAAAGTTATGCAAAGCTCAGGATTGTTTTAGAGCGAGACTAACTCCAAAGTTTTGGCGGATGGATAAAGCATTAGGAGCTACTCCACGCATAAAATACAAAGTGACTAAAGAGATGTTGCACAAATGGACAAAAGAAGATGAACTAAGGGTTAAAGAATATGAAGAATGGATTAAGCAATATGAATCAGAACATCATAGCCACGCGACATGTCATTTTATTTGTCATGTTGGTAACCCGACGATACTAACGGATATAGAACCGCTAATAAAACTTCATGATGAAATTACTAAATCACGTAGTGGGAAATCTCTAGCGTGAAGTCTATTGAACTTGTATAAAGTAACGCAATCAAACTGTCTGCCTGTTTCCGGAGCGGAGTCGAAGGGGCGATCAAATTGTTTATCCATTCCCTGAGCGGAGTCGAAGGGGCTTACCGTCTATAACTTGGTTTCGACTACGCTCAACCAGCGGCAATTGGAATAGTTTATCTTTTCTTCATATTTATGTTGAAAACTGAAAACAGGAAGTTTTTATGGGCAACTAAAGTGGGATAAGCCTGATCAAATTGAGCAGAAGTTGCTTTTGTGGTTCGGCTTTTAAACAATAAAAATAAATATTCAAAATTATAACGTATGCACATAGGAAAATGTTATGCCGAAATCATTAAGGGATTAGTTTAAGGAACCTAAAAAAATTAAGAATGAATATTTTATGAGAGTGAAATACTGACTCAAAAAATTCACATCGCTGATATGGAAGCTTTCAAATTGGTTTTTGATGACAGAAAAAGGCGGACTGTATGAATGGGTTAACTCATAATGAGATGCTGCGTTGTAGTATTTTCCAATAGACAAATGAGTCTGAAAGAGGTTGAGTCATTTAAGCTATATTTCTATCTGGCTCAAAGATCTGGTCAAATAATTTCCTTCGCTCTTTTTGAAGCAGATCAGCAGCTTCATTG
>Ga0316204_10000518_pt1 | contig 140826 bp, 107 predicted proteins | sample 6monrhotite_MG_2_FD_205661 | JGI IMG/M metagenome (GOLD analysis project Ga0316204, IMG submission 205661) | Microbial mat bacterial communities from mineral coupon in-situ incubated in ocean water Damariscotta River, Maine, United States -... | ecosystem: Environmental > Aquatic > Marine >... | reverse complement strand
ACATTTTTTGCAAGGTTTTACACTCAAGATAACCAATAGCTTGCAATATAAACCACGGAAAAAAGACGTTTTTTCAACACACTGTGTTGAAAAACAGCGTAATATAAGATTGTTCAGGAACAACTATGTAGCAAAAGAAACATAACACAAGCTTATTTTAACATCGACAACACAAAATAAACAGAGAATATACTTTCTATTCGCCTTCGGAGGCTTGTATATAAGTGATGGTTTCTACCCCCCTCAAATCATAGTAGGCGGTTACTTCTTTGCCGTTGGCAGCAACATAAGCATCGCTGATATAGACTTCGAATTCGTAGACAGTACCAGCTGCATCAGTTACGGAAATATTGTCTGGGAGATCCCCGCCAGTTTCAGTTTCAGCACCACTGAGTGTTCCGACCACCTTTTTCCAGGAGGCATCAAATTCAGGGGCATATTCTCCTTCGAGTGAGGTGCCTTCGAAGTGCATGTCGATCAAGTTATTGGTCAGTTCACTGAGGTAGTAAAATGTGACGTACTTACCTTCTAGTGACTTCAGATTATCCATTCGTTCTCGCATGCCTTCCACATTGACCGTAAAAGATTGCCGCATGTTGCGCTCTGGAAATTCGATGGTGACCGAATAGAAAGGGTAAGGTCCATCTTCCACTGCTGTGACCTTCCCGTACTCCCGGATTTCATCATCAGCCAGCTCTATCACAGCAGGGCCGTGATCTTCGAATTTTTCCTCCTCCATTTCAGTTGCAGCCTCTGCGGCAGGAGCTTCCTCCGCAGTTTGCCCTTCCGCTTCAACCTGGGAAGTTTCAGCTCCGCAAGCAGCCATGAATAACATCAAAACAAAACATCCAACGAGTGGCAAATGAGATTTGGTCAGCATCCTATAAAGTTTGAAGGCTAAGGTAAAATATTTCGGTATGATGGATGGCTTCGACTAAATTGACCTGTGACGTGTCAAATCAGTTCGGGCACGGTATATTTGCACCCAGTAATTCCTCATTTTACCGGTCAAAAACATGTCTTTCAGCTCTTTTGGGTTACCGCCTGCCCTTCTCACCACGTTGACGGAACTGCATTATACAGCAGCCTATCCCATTCAAGAACAGGGCATACCTGCCATTCTCGATCGCAAAGATGTGCTGGGCATCGCTCCCACTGGCTCAGGAAAAACCGCCACGTATGTGTTGCCCCTTCTTGCTAATTTGCAGGGCGCAACACCACTAAAAAACCGGCATGTGCAGGTGTTGGTGATGGTGCCTACGCGCGAGTTGGCGATTCAGGTCGAGGCCGTCTTTAAACAGTTTGGCAACCGACTTCCCGAACGCGTTAAATCAATGGCGATTTTTGGTGGTGCTTCCATCAACCCGCAGATGAAAGGGATGATGGGCGTGCTGGTGCTGGTGGCTACTCCTGGCAGATTGCTGGAATTGGTGGAGGCCAATGCGGTGCACATTTCTTCTATTTCGGCATTGGTGTTGGATGAGGCAGACAAAATGCTCAACCTGGGGTTCAGGGACGAGATGGACCGGGTGTTTGCACACTTGCCACGAAAAAGACAAAACCTGCTGTTTTCCGCTACTTTGAGCAAAGAGTTGAGCGGATTGAACCGCATCTTACTACGGGAACCCACAGTCATCAAAATCCAGCCGAAGGAGGAGAAAGTGGATTTGATCAACCAATCGGCTTATGCGGTGACGGATGATAAGAAGGGGCCATTGCTGCGCCAACTGATCGCAGACAACGACTGGCAGCAGGTGCTGATTTTCACCTCCTCCATTTTCAAGGCCGACAGCGTGACCAAAAAACTGCGCAAAAACGGCATCGATGCCAAGGCTACCCACAGCAAAAAGAGCCAGATGGCCCGCACCAATGCATTGAGCGATTTTAAATCGGGAAAACTGCGGGTGCTCGTGGCAACAGACTTGTTGGGCCGGGGCATCGACATTGAGTTTTTGCCGTATGTTGTAAACTATGAATTGCCCCGCTCACCAAAAGATTACATTCACCGTATCGGGCGAACAGGCCGCGCTGAATCACCGGGCCAGGCCATCACCTTTGTTACCCCTGAAGACGAGCACCATTTTAAGGTCATTCAAAAAAAGATGGGCAAGCAGCTGCCGTTGATCGACATCAAAACTTTGGGCCTGTAGTCCAAACCTTTCGGAGGATTACTCGCTTTTGTAGATGATTATACCCTGAACGTTTTGAAGGATAAAATTGCCCGGCTTTACTTCCGTTAGCACGTACTCTTTTTTTGCATCGGACCATTGGGACTTTGTACCAGTTAGTACGATGCTTTCCGGCTTTTCCGGGAGAAAAATTTCCCGCTTGCTTTCATCCTTTCCCGCCACTACATGACAAGCTGTGGATGCTGCCGGGTCTTGTGCGTTGGTCAAAACAGCTCCTACCTCGAAGGTGCGGATGCATTCTTCCCGCACCTTGGACCAAGTGTATCCAGCAGTGGCAATACAACCGTGCTCGTCCCTATCGCCTCCGGAAATGACTAGTTCTGCTTCGGGAATAACGGCTGGAGCAGGTGTCGTTTTCGGGCTGCAACTCAACAGCAATGCAAAAAAAATGATGCCAATTGGATTGAGAATGGTGGCGAACTTCATGGTCGGTGTCGTTTGGTTTTCCAAACATACTAATTCTAAAGGACAGCCATTTGTCTGGCAAGGAGTTTAACTGCCCACTGGGGCCTTTCTCAACTCAAAGAAAACTGCCCAACAGCTGAAGTAATTCTGATTTTTTTCTGCGCGAAACTTCCACCTCTGAACCATCTTTGAGCACCAGAAAACCACCGTCTTGACGGGAATATTTTTTAATAAACAGCAGGTTGACAAGGTGCGCGTGGTGCACACGAATAAAATTCCCCTTGCCCGTGAGAAGTTCAATCTTTTTCAGGTTACGTGAAACCAAAAACTTGTCTCCAGAAGAGAGGTAAACCATTGAGTAGCTGCCGTTGGCCTGAAAGCGCACGATCTGATCCAAGTCAAACAACTCGATGCCCTCCAGCGTGGGGAGCGGAATCTTGCTGTGGGAAACAGCCGGTGTCGACAGGCCTTTTCCTACGTTGCCCAGATCCGCCTTGTGGGCCAGCAAATCAACCACCCGTTTTACCGCCTTCTTCAACCGGGACGAGTGAATGGGTTTGAGCAGGTAGTCAACAGCCGCCTGATCAAATGCTTCCAGGGCATGCTGGGCATGGGCCGTAACGAAAATGACAATGAACTCTCTGTCGGGAAGACTTTTCAGTAGCTCCAGCCCTGATTCGTCAGGCATTTTAATGTCGAGAAACACCAATTGAGGACTCCGGGCAAGAATGGTTTTTTTCGCGTCTTGTGCATCCTCGCATAGCGCCACCACTTCGACCTCCGGGCAATGCACTTCGACCAATCGGTGCAGGTTTTGCCTCGCCATGCGTTCGTCATCAACAATAATTGCTTTAATTGGCTTCATCAAATGGCATTATAATAGAAACCTTTGTCCCCGCTGGATGCCCTTCAGCATCCATAAGATCAACGATTTCCATGTGGTAAAATAGCTTTGTTTTCTCGCTCAATATTTGCAGCCGCTCTTTGGTAAGGCGTATGCCAGAAGACTGGTGTGCTGAATCGGCCCCTTCACTGCTATTAGTGTTCGAAAAATCCCGACCCACTCCATTGTCTTCAATGGTCCACCGCAACTGTTTTCCTTCCCGCACCAGTGCGATTTGGAGGTGTCCGTTTTGTTTTTTCGCTTTCATGAGGCCGTGCCAAATGGCATTTTCCACATGTGGTTGCACCACCATCGAAGGAATCAAACAGGTGCTCAATTCGACCTCAGGCGCTACCTTGATGTCGTAAGTAAACTGGCGATCAAAACGTTCGTGTTCCAGTTCCAGGTACAGCCTCAAAATAGACAGTTCTTCTTTGATGTACACAAATGAATTGGAGGTGTTTTGAAGGACCTTGCGCATCAAAATGGAAAAATTAGCCAAGTGGTCGGCTGCCTTTTCCATGTCGTTGTTCGTGATGAAAAACTGAGCGGAATTCAGTGTATTGTAAAGAAAGTGTGGCTTTATCTGAGAAGAAAGTGCTTTTTGTTCGCTCTCTATCAAGGCCAATTTCATTTCCCGTTTCTCTTGCATCAACCGATTCCTGTACCACATTCCCAATGCAATCAACCCGATGCCAGAAAAGAACAGCAGCGCCAAAAACCACAACGCTTTCCAATAAGGCTCTGGAATGGAAAAGGAAACTCTCGCGGCATCCTGCGACCAAAGCCCTTCGTTGTTTGCGGCTTGCACCTCAAACGCATAATCGCCTGGCGGCAGTGCTGTGTAAAGCAGCTCCGTTTCCTGAGTTTGATAAAAATGGGTGTCAAGCCCAAGCAACCGAAAACGGTATTTCAATTCCATTGCGTTGCGATAGGCGGTGCCTGAAAAAGAAAACCTCAAGTTGTTGTCTTTGTGCGCAATCGCGCTTAAATCGGATTCCTCAAAAAGCTGTCCCCGAACGAGCCCCACTTCATTGATCGCAATTTTAGGAATAACGTGATTGTAGCTCTCACTGTTTGATGGAATGGACCAAAGCCCTTTTTCTGAAGCAAGCCACACCTTGCCTTTAAATTCTTCCATGTCGGAAATAGCACTGGCATCAAAACCATCCATGCTCGTGTAGTTTTTCTTGAGCTGGTATTCGCCATTTACATGAATGAACTGGGACAGTCCCATGGCGGTGGCCACCCAAAGGTTTCCGTTTGAGCTCCTTAAAACTGCCTGACAATGCAATGATGGAAGCCCATTCTCTGCATTGATAAAATGAATTTCCCTGGTCTTTCGATGTATCACTGCAACGCCTTTGGAAGCTGTCGCTGCAAAAACGGAGTCTCCTGCTATTGAAATATGCGCTATTCGGGCTTCTAACAATTGCGTTAACCTCTGATTTGTATCAGTATCCGATCGATGTAAAATTCTGAGGCTGTTTAAATAACCCAACCAAATGTTATCGTCTTCATCCGACTCCATTTCACGTACATTCCCTGCCATGGGCATCAGATGATGGGAAAAACTTCCATCCAAATTCAGCACCCGACATTTAGCAGCACTCATGAAAATTTTCCCATGAGCCAGGCAAAAACGTTTTGTGTGAAATTGACTGATGTGGTTCAATCGACCACTCTTCATTCGATAAATTCCTGATTTTGAGGCAATAAAAAATTTCGAACCATCTTCCGAACCGGTCATGTCCATAATTTCACCAACCGGAGCGGCACTGTTGGTGGCAATCGACCAATTCGCCTGTTCCCGAGCAGTCAACTTTAACACCAACCCCGAGTAGGTCGTTGCATAGAGAACATCGTCTTGCCGGAGCAAGCTCGTTATTTTCCCATTCAAGGCCAGCCCTTTTAGATCAAAAAGCTGCACTTCCGGAAGAGCAGTGTAAAAGACACCCGACTCCATGGTTGAAAACCACAATCCATGTTCTCTATCTTCTTCAATGGAAGTGACCGAAATTCCTTGCAAATAATGCCCTACGACCTGGTAATCCTTGCCTGGATCTATTTTGTACACCCCATCCCTTACCGTACCTACCCACAGCATTCCTTGTTGGTCCTGAAAAACGGAAGCGGTAGAAAAGTTCGTGCTCAACTCCAATTTACGGACATTGCTGCCGCCTTTGGCTACCACGAAAATTTGATCGCCATCAACAAAAACCACATCACCATTGTCCAACTCCCTGGCTCCAATCCGAAATGTGCGTCTTTTCCCATCGGCCTTGAAGGAGAGTTTCCATCGGTTTTCTGCTCCGTCTTTACGCACAAGCCCCATTGAATCCCAAGCAACTCTTTGTCTTCCAAAAATGTCACTCCCGTCAGATAATCTTAACATGTAAAGATTTGTGACACTTTCCAGGGCACCTGATTCTATCACCTCAGCTTCTTGATGGCCGTAAATTTTCAAAAAGTTGTTTCTTGACAGATCGAACCCCAACCAAGTCGTGTCATCAATGACCGTAAAGGATACAATGTTTCCCAAAGATGTCCCGTCCGTCATTCTATGCAGTGTATCATTGAACGGAGAGGGCCTCACAGAATCATTGTCCACATAAAACAACCTACCCGAATGGGTGGTAAACCACATCACTCCATTGTAACTTTCAGAGATGCAAAAAACATCTGTATCCAACAGTCCTTGGGCCCGGCCGTAATTTCTAAATCTGCTTCCGTCAAATGATGAGATGCCATTGTCTGTGGCAAACCACATGCGGCCGTCAGAACCTTGCCTGACCTGGTAAATAACTGAAGTGGGAAGGCCTTCTTTTTCTGAATACTGTTTGAATGAGGGAGACTGGCTCCACCCAACCACGGATAATAATAACAGTAACAAGCAGCCCAAAAATCGTCCCGATTGAAGGAGTTTGTTGCGGGATGTAGGTCGGTTGTTTTTCACTCTTGATTTGTTGGGCTTCCCGGTAAATCTATAAATAGGACTTCCCAATGCAAAATGATTCCCACTTATTGAGAATTTAGACCAGATATTGCCGCTTGAAATTTTAGCTGCCTACAAAAGCATGCTCTCTCGCCTGCTTTTGGGCAAGCATCAAACACTTCGAAATCAACACTTTGAAAGGTTTTTCCAGACCTAAAACTCACTGCTTCCAACCCACCTCCCGATCCTTTTGAAACAGGTTATTGCCAATATCGACCACTTACCCTCCAATTGTTCCAGATATAAAGAGATATCGGGCAAGGCCTGATTCCTGCGGTACTTTGAATTCAGGATTGAAGAACTGTTGCGCAACCGGAATCCTTGTTTAATCTAAACCCACCATTGAAAGATGGCACCTAAAAACTAGCAATAACAACAACTACTATGAAAACAAAAATTCTCTTTACCGCTCTCGTGGTGGTAATTTGGTCTTGTGTAACGCCACTTAAGGCCCAGATTTATAAAGCCTTAGGCACCTCCACAACTGCCGAAGGTGGGGCCCTGCTCATTGCTGCTCCCACTCCTGGCAATTTTATTATTGGTGGCCACCACAACGGGGAGGCCATGCTAACTGAGGTCGATGGCGCTGGAATCGAAGTTTGGTCCCGCAAATTCGATGTAAAAACTTCTTATGATGATCGAATCACCGATTTGGTCATTGACTCTGAGGGCAAGTTATTGGGAATTGGAAAATCAGGTGTAGTAAATTACTACGATGGTTTTGCCTTTCGTTTTGATTTGGGCACCAAAACCCTCGATTGGGTTTATGAGACTACTGGATCTTTCAATGAAGATGTACTGTTTAAAAGCTTTCACGAACTCCCTTCCAGCTCGGAAGTTTTAATCAACCATTCCACGCGGGATTTTACTGCCTCTGACAACAAGTGGAACGGAGCATTGTTGAAGCTGGACCGAACCAACGGAACGCTGATTCCAGGATCGAAAGTGCAATACAACAATTCTTTAACCACCAATACAGATGATGCTTTTAATGGCACCGTTTATTCCGGAGGGAAGCTATATTGTGCAGGAAGGGCCAACCTGGTTGATAACACAAACCTGAAGCACTCCCGCCCAACTTTTGTTCAGATAGACATAGACAATTCCTATGGCACGGTCAACCTTGCTAATTATTATGTCAAAGACATTGCCCCGAACACACATTCCCGACTTTACGGCCGCAGAATTTTGGTCCAGAATGGTGGTAATGATGTAACTATGTTGGCCCATGGACCGTGGACAGGAGAAAACATGTCTAACAACGAATTTTACCTGATTCGCCAATCTCTTACAGTTCCTTCTTCTCATGATTTTTTCCGAATCGACATTCCTGGCACATCCTACTTGTTGCCAACCACTTTCCTCGAAACGGTCGATGGATACATCATTGTTGCTCTGGATCTAACAACGAAAAACAGAATGTTCATGATGCGACTGACTGACAACGGAAGCGGTGGATACAGCATCACCTGGGCCACAGAGTATGCTGGTTTCAACAACTTGCAACATTCGGCACCGGCTTCAAAAACGGCCCTTATCAGCGGTTCAAGCATCTACTTTGTGAGCGATGTTCAATTAAACGGTGACCAGCAGGTATTGCTAGGCGCCTGCAACCTTTCTAATGGTGCAATAACCGTTGGCGGACAGGCATGTGCTGCTCTTGCATCAGGCACCATTTCCGGACCATTTGTTGAAAGAGGAACGTTCTCACTAAACGACCCAGGGAATCCTTTTACAGATAACAACCCGGCATTGGCGGTTACTTCCCTCTCATTGACAACGGATGATCTTTGTCAGAGCAATCCGGGAACCCCTTGCGACATCACAGCTGCTGCTCAAGCCACTTCTGCCGGCAACTGCACTTACTCCTTTTCGGCAACTGCTAGCGGAACTTCTGCGCCTTTCTATTACGATTGGGATTTTGGTGATGGCAACACTTCGAATGAACAAAACCCTGCTCATAGCTACATCGTTTCGGCACCACCAATGGTGTTTTACCCTACCCTCACCATTTATAGCTATTACTTTGATGGCACACAATATCAGTGCTGCTCAACCGATGTTGCTGTTGATCCTGTTACCGTAACCGAGCGATGTGAGCCATGTCCGCTAAATCTGGGTTTTGTTGCCGAAGAACTGTGCTGTGGCGTATACCAGTTTACCGCTACCGGAGCCAACAACCTAAGTGCAATCTTCTGGGACTTTGGTGACGGCAACTCTGGAGTTGGCAACAGCATTATTCACAGTTATGTCGGCACTGGAAATCCTCCTTACAATTATACCGTAAACCTCACCGGAATGTACTTCGATAAGGATGTGTGTTGTGTGGGAACGATTGATTCCACCATCGCCTTCAACTGCGAACCAGACACCAAGGGACCAGCCGGACGAGGTACAGGAGAAGCTTCATCATCCATTGACGGCAATGTTCCAACTCCAATGGGTTCACAGTCATCAATTTCACAAACGCTACAAGAAGATGATGGACTAGGTGATGGGTATCCAACTTCATCTGAGGCGATAGGCGCATTAAGCAAAGTTTCCAAAAATGGATTAACCATTTTCCCAAACCCCGCTCAGGAGGCCATTACCATCGAACACCACAATCTGAAAGCACATACCATTACCGTGTATGGAAGTTTGGGCCAGGTGGTTAAACAAGCGAATGTGAAGGCACAACAAACCAAAATTGATATTTCAAACCTACCTGCAGGCCGCTACACTGTAGTTGTTCAGGGAGCAGAATCTCATTTTGCCCAGTTTGTAAAGAAGTAACCCCTGTTAATCGACAACTCGAGGATGCCTGATCTATTTGGGCATCCTCGAGTTGTTTTATGCTATTTGACCGTTTTTTTGATCGGTTGACCATTCCGGCTCTTTTCGTTGTTCTTAATGCTTAAAAAGCGTTTGTAGCGAATAAAAAAGAGCTAATTTACTGTCTAACTTTGGAGTTATCTGATTGTTGGGAATAGCGCAAACTCTTCCCATTTCCTGGTTCATAATGGTGTGTAAAGAACAATTGAAAACGGTATTGGTCGTCTTCCTGCTCTTTGTGAGCTGCCCGATGTTGATGGCCCAACAGGAAGAGTTTTCTACGGACATAGACCCTACTCCTTTCCACATAAATTTTAACGAGCTCCACGGCCTGCCTTCCAATGAGGTTTATGAAGTATACCAGGATAAGCTGGGTTATTTGTGGTTTGCTACTGACAACGGTGTCTCGCGCTACGATGGTTCTAATTTTCAAACATTCTCCCGAAGAGATGGATTGACGGATGAAGTCGTTTTTGGCTTTTTTGAGGATGACAAAGGTCAATTGTGGTGCGAAACATTCAACAACAAACTGTGCTATATCAATACACATACGCTGAAAATTACCCCCTACAAGCACAACGCTGTCATTACCGAACATCTAAAAGCCAGGCGATACGTCATCAATTCAATTACGGTTTTAGAAAATGGAAATGTGTGCATTGCCACTTTTGGCACGGGCCTTTTCACCATCGATTCCAGTGGTGCCCTGCTTCAACCACCTCGACCTTCGAAAAAAAGTGGCTGGGGTGTTATATTATCTGCTACGCCTTCCACCTTCTGCTATCCTGTTTTGAGCCCGAAACTCGATTTGGCAGTGTTGCATGTTTATGAACCTGATCAATTCAACGACTTTTCCGCCATCAACACACCCAGCTACTCGTATAAAATCATCCCACGAAAAGGCAATTACAAACTTTCGGCTTGTCGGCTCGACTCCAACACGTTTGCCATAGGAGTTCAAAACACCATTATTGTTGGTCAAAAAGAAGGCGCCCAGGGCCGCATGTCTTTCCCTTCGGGCGTTATCTCCATCAATTCCTATGATTCCATTTTATGGGTGGGCACCCACAACAATGGTGTCTTTGGTCTGCGGGTCAAGGAGGATCTGTCTTTTCAAACCTTGCTCCATTTTTTTCCGGATCTGAGCATCACGGAAATGTGCAAGGATTTTCAAGGTGGCTATTGGTTCACTTCAAGAGAGGCGGGAGTTCTGTACGTTCCTGACATCAATGCCCGGGGATACAAAATTTCGAAGAGCAACTATTCTTGTATGGCCAGGAATGACCAATACCTCTTTCTGGGCAGGGACGATGGGGTCATTGATGTATTAACGCTTGATTTAAGTCATCTGCCCGCCAAGAGCCTAAAGATCAACTATAGCATTTCAGATATATTATTGTCTCCGTATAAAAATGCGCTCATTTTTTCAACTTCTGGGGGAGGCACTTTTTCGTTGGATCTGGATTCCTGGAAAATGTCCCGAATCAACAAATCGGGCTACAAAATATTGGGCTTTTTAAACGATTCCACGCTGTGCCTGGGGCCTAATCCGGTTACGGTTCGCAACCTTCGATCCAATGATTTTTATGAGATTAAACTCAGCAAAAAGGTACGCGCTTCAAGCTCCACCAAAGGGGGATTACTTTATTGGATTCAGGAACAAATTCTTTTGCACCGAAGTGCGACCAATGAGATTGAGGTGATTGAAAACCTGGACATGCCTCCTGGGGCGCTTCTCGCTGTGGGCGAAGATTCTTTGCTGGCGGTTTCGAAGATTGGTGACTTTTACTGGCGCATAAACGGGGATACTGGTTTCGTTCCAAATGGTGGCTATATGCAGCGGGTAAACCATGTGGTGCAGGCTGGAGACTTGTTGTACTTTTCGGGCACGCATGGCTTGTGTACGCTTCCAATTGAAACAGCGATGCACTCTTCCAGGGAGGTGGTGGAAATTTATCCCGAGCCATTAATCGATTTTCGACTGGAGGAAGAGCATGCATTTTGCCTGACGAAGAAGGGCGTCACCAAAATTAATCTGGACGAACCCCGTCAATATCCTATCCCCATTCGCTTCACTTCCATTACTGTCAACGGAGCCCTGGTCGATCACCGAGTTCCTTTGAATCTGGCTTACAATAAAAATAACCTTCGGGTCAACTTTCAGGCAATAGTCCTTGACCCGCGCATTCGCCCAACTTACGATTGCTTCTTAATCCAAGAGGATACCTTGCATTTTCAGACGGAAACTACGACTTCGGCCAATTTTGTCAACCTGGGTCCTGGCGACTATCACTTGTATGTGACCACCTCCGATAATTTGGGGAATACTTACCGTTCTGAGCAGGTTCATTTCAGCATTGCTTTGCCTTTTTGGCAATCTCCTGTTTTTCTAACGGGCCTTGCCTTCCTGGTTGTTTTAGCGATTCTTGGCATCTTCCACCGCCTCAATAAAAAGAACGAATTCGAACAGTTGATCGGGTCGTTAAAATCCCAGGCTTTACGGGCTCAAATGAATCCTCACTTCATCTTCAATTCCATGAACACGTTGGTGGGTATGATCACTGAGGGTGAAACGAACAAGTCCATCGGTTTCATTTCGCGGTTTTCTAAGTTGATCCGTGAAATTTTGGAGATAAGCGAACTGGATGCTATCTCTTTGGAACGTGAAATAGCGTTTTGCAAAAATTACTTTCTAGCTGAACAGACGCGGTTTGACGGCAACATTGAATTGCAAGTGCATCTTGATCTCCATGCGCCTGGCGACAATTTTTGGGTCCCGCCTTTGATTTTGCAACCCTTGATAGAAAATGCCATCCACCATGGTTTGTTGCCTGTTCGCGACCGACCTGGGGTTATTCATTTGTTTGCACGTGCCGACCAAAACATTTTGTCGCTAAAAGTGGTCGACAATGGCATCGGCTACCAGAAGACTCCTTCCCAAAATTCCAAAGGACTACAGCTGGTTCGAGATAGGATAAAACTGCACAACAAAAGAAATACATTAACGGTTAACCGGGGGGACGATTCCAGCAACGATTTTGCTACGGTGGCCGAAATTACTCTGCACTATGACCAACATTGATGCTGTTATTGTTGACGATGAGCGTTACGCTCACATTGCGCTGAAAAATTACCTCAAGGCTTATGCTTCGGGCATCTCCCTTATTGGGCAGTGTCACTCCTTTAATGAGGCCTTGGTTGAGTTACCAAAACTAACTCCTTCCATCATTTTTCTGGACATCAAACTCCCGGATGGCCTTGGCCTTGACTTGATAAAGGAGGTAGTCAACAAAGAATATCAACCGCTGATAATTTGCACGACTGCCTATGATCATTATGCCATCAATGCGCTGAAAAATCATGTGTTTGATTATTTGCTGAAACCCCTCAACCCGGAAGAATTCCAAACCACCGTCACCAATGCGATGGCTGCTATTGCCGAATTGCAATCCAATGACACCAATCTGGGACAACAAAAATTACGCGTCACTGATCGGACTGGAACACAGTATATTCCTTTTTCAAAAATTGTGCGGTTGGAGGCGTGTGGTAACTACACACAAATCTCCCTTAGCTGTGGCAGCAAGGTGTTGGTGTCAAAAACGTTAAAACGCTTCGAAAATGAGTTGAACCATCCGATGTTTTCGAGGATTCATAATTCCCACATCCTCAATTTAGAACACTTCGACCACTCTGTTTCCTACAAGGAGGTGCTGCTGTCCAATGGGGAACTTGTGCCCGTTTCCAGGGCAAGAAAAAATGCTTTTTTGGCGGCTATCAAGAGCTATTTGCCCAAGCATTAGTTGCGCTGAATTGGTTAGCAGCTCATGAAAGTGGTCAGTGACACATTCTATTTTCAGGGGTATAGTACCTGAGCTACTTTGTGCCATTGTCTAACTAAATAAAATGCAAAAAATGCGAACGTTCATTCTAGCCTTTTGCCTGCTTGTTGCCGGCACCGCTTTTGTCCCAAGTGCTCAGGCACAAGCACCCTTTGACATCCAAAACTACACCAGTTGTTACTACAAGTTAAAAGTGACATTTGCCGATGCGAGCTGCAACACAGTCGGTTCCGTTGCTGTAGGCATCGTACCAGGCTTTGGTATTACCTCCATTATAGGCCCTGTTGGCTCAACTATGGTTAACATCGTTCTAACTGACCCCGGAACAGGTGTTTTTGGTTCTCCGGTTTTCCTTAATTGTGTTGCTCCTGGCGGTTCAACCAACAGTGTCAACACCTGCAATGGACCGGGCACGATAGACCTAAATGGTTCCGGTTCTATTATGAGAATTTACTAGTCAGCAATTAACTCTCATAGCAAACAGGCTGCTCCCTACATGTATCAACATGTTTGGAAGCAGCCTGTTCTGTTAAGGACTGTGGGTAAGGGAACCTTACTGCACCACTACCTTGTTGTAAAACACTTCATCAGCGGCACTTACTTTCACCATGTAAATCCCCTTTGGGTTCAGTTGAAAGGTCAAATAGCATGAATGGTTGCTCGCCAGAAATTTTCTGGTTTCGAACCAATTAACCCAGCAAAAAGCCCTCATTTACCAATTGGCGAATGAGGGCTTTGTTTGTTTTCAAGGAATTGCTTTAGGTTCCGGCAACCAATGCCCGTACCCATTCGTTGGGCTCCATATCAATGGTTAGATTGATGCGATCGGTGGTGCCTGCATTCACCACGCTGTGTGGATCGGTTAACCTTAAATACCAGCATTCACCGGGCTGCATGGGTACCGTTGTTCCATTCAGATAAAACTCCACCCCTTCGTTGATTTGAATGGGAATAGTTAACCGGATAACCGATTTCCAAATGTCCAACCCCAAAGTGGGATCGGTGTGCTCGCGCACAACAGAATCAGGTGCCAGTCGCAGCAAACGCACCAAGGTGACACGGGTATGCTCCTGAAAGTATTCCAGCACCTTCAACAATTCCGGACAGGACTTTAAAACCGAAGAATTAAGCCAATCTGTCCAGGTGCCGTCTGCATAGTCTTCCGCTGGTGGCGGGGGTGGCAAGGAACTATCAATTTCGTGGGCTGGTCCCCGCAGTGGCAATACATCGTAATACACATAATCGTGTAGGTTTAGGGCCTGCACTTCAGCAATCATTTTTTCGGCATCAAATGATAACGGTAGTTGAATGCGGTCGGCCATTGTTGGCTCTGAAACCTCTGTTGACTCACTCATTGTTTGCATTTTTTATCGCACAATCATGCGATATTCATGATAGAAAAGGAACTTAAAAAGAAAAGGAGAACGTTAGAAACTGGTTGTTAAAACCTATTTCAGAAATACTTCTTCCTTGTTAAGGATGGCCATCAGCAGGTAATAAAACGTAGGGCGGTGTTTGTTTCTATTGGATTCTCCCAGCGCGTGACAAATCTCCGTGATGGCTTCATCCAATCGCGGGGTATCTTCCATTTCCAGTTTCCCCAGGAGGAAATTTTTTCGGATGTGTGCTAACTCTTTGGGATCAGAACACGCGACCAATGCAGCATCCCGATCATAAATTGATGGCCCGAGATATTCAACAATCGCATGATAGGTTTCTTCATGGTAACTCAATCCCAGGTTGCTCATTTCCTCTTTGAAGGTCACAAGCATTTCTTCGTACTTAGACATAGTTGCAATTTTATTTTGATGTTAATGTCGAAAGTTAAAATTATTTGAATGATTCTGGAAGGCTAAAAACTGCTTCAAAGCCTGTAGTGTAAGTTCACCTCTTCATTCGTAGGAAAAATGATATCCTTGCTGCCATGAAATCGTTCAAATTTTAAGATTTTACCGGTTGCATTGCATGAACCGACCGAGACCGTTTTTCTGGATTTAACACGCTCAAAATATTCGCAATTCCAGGTTGAATCTGCATTTTGAACGCAACAAAGTAAATCCAACTTCTTCCTTTTGCACTCATTGGTCCAAACGGCCTGGTAGGTGTCCCGGTTCGATTCACATCCTTCCACATCAACAAACCAGCCACTACTGGTCTTTTGTGCGCAATACTTTTCCGAATCCTGACTAATCGGCCACAAAAGTTTATCCGACTCCTGAGACAGCAGCGTTTGACTCATAAACAGCATAAAAGGCAGCAGGAAAATTATCCTCAACGAATGGGTCATGTGTTCTTACTTATTCCCGGGGCTGCAAGCTCTGTTTGCCAACTGCCAGATTCATCCCTTAAAGCTACATGATTATTCACGATTTTCTCAAACCTCCTCTTCCCAAAGATGACTGTGCTACAAATGCCCCTCACAAGCTCAAAACTTTGTTTCACAAGGTGAAAAGCGCATTCTACAGCCCAAGTATTGTCAACCAACATCAATTGGTGTTAATTAGCAGAATATTGATTAATCACATTAAAACTCAAAAAAATGCAAAACACATTCTTTCTTTTACTGTTCTCTATTTTCTTCGCTGGCGCCAGTTTGGACAGTGTCGGACAAACTATCGGAGGCGTTCCTCATAACATCACCATTAATAATTCCACACCCGTTTCTCAATCTGTTTATTTGGAATTCAGAGACGTGAATATCTATTCCGGTGGTGTACCTGTGGCTAACACCTGTGGCAACGCTCCTTTTCCATGGACCAATGTAAATGTTCCTGCCAACTCTTCTGTATCTACCTCAATCTTAGTAAACCCATTGGCTTCTATAGCCATAAGCTATGGTCAAAGTTGCGCGTCTCCTTGCTACAGCATTTCCACGTGTGCTACCTACACCGGATTTTGCCTTGGACCCCTCGGAATTACAGGAGGAAAATGTGACGACCTTGTTTTCCATGTTCAATCGCTGAACAATCACACGTATTTACCTGCCACTGCCACGACCATCATTGAAGTTCTTTAAACTAAAGTTGGTCGAATCAAATGTGCTGAACCAGAAAAAGCGCCTCGAAAGGAGCGCCTTTTTTTGACTAATGTTTAACAACATGTGAGTTTTTCTGCAAAAATTGAAATGCACACGTCATGCATTAAAAGACAGTCTTACCGCAAATTTTCCGCCCACTAGCTCAAACCGTTGTTTCACAGAGCGAAAAGAGCATTCTACAACCTGAACGTTGTAAAACGACAAAAACAATTGTTGATTCGAGGGTTATATTCTAATCAACAATTCATTAAAAGTTAAAAGTATGAAAAACACCATCCTCCTTTTTGCATGCGCACTTCTCTTTCTCGGAACAGGTTTCAACAGTTCCGCTCAAACCTTTGGAGGCGCACCGCACAACATTAAAATTAATAACAATACTGAAAGGGATCAAATAGTCAACCTCGAGTTAATTGACGTTCGCATGTATGACGCTGCGGGTAACCCTCTTCCGGCAAACACCTGCGGTAGTCCGCTTTGGTGGACACCCGTTTTGGTACCCGCAAATTCCTCTTACAAAACAACAGTGATGGTACATCCATCAGCACTCATGTCTGTGCGTTATTTCCAAAGTTGCCCAACCGGCCCTGGATGTGGTCCAACTGTCTGTGGAGAGTACTACGGAGTATGCGGCACCGGCACCAATGTTAATGGTTACAATTGCCCGCTTCCATTCGTCATTTCCAACATCAACGACCCATTTGGGATAGGCGTTCCTGCAACAGTGAACACCTATATTGTTATTGATTTTTAGCAGCCTGGATTCTTTGAATTCAATTAACCCCAGCCAACAGCCCCTTTCCGAATTGTCGGAGAGGGGTTTTGTTTTGTTATCAATTGATCATCATTCATTAATGGATTTTCTGGCTAGCTCCGTTCAGGATAAACCGAATTGAAAGAAGGGTGAGTTGGAGTGCGGAGTATGAAGACAATCGGAGTGTGCGCACTCGCACCTCGCACTCGAAACTGTTTTTGTGACCCCGCCAAGAATCCCTTCGACTCCGCAAAGCTTCGCTCAGGATAAACCTCGATTCTTTTGTTGCAAGGCAACAAAAAACCCTTCGCAATTGCGAAGGGTTCTGGCGGTGTGTGACCCCGCCAAGAATCGAACTTGGATCTATGGTTTAGGAAACCACTATTCTATCCGTTGAACTACGGGGCCAGTAAGTTGCAAAACTACAAACTCTTTAAAAATTCATAGCCACATCCGCACAATAGATATTTTTTTGAGTTTTTGCCTCAAAACAAGCTCCATTTTATACCGATGCGCGGGTGATATTTTCAATCAAAGACCAACAACCACCAAACGGTGATGGAGTGATTCCTGCAAAAAATTTCAAGGCATAATTTTTGTTCAATGGGTAGAAACCCTGAGGCACCACCTCTTAAATCCAATGCTATTAAAATTGTAGTTTTGAGCAAATCCTAAACCCTTGATTATGAGCAAAATTTTACTTTCTGTAGTCACTTTGGTGGTTGCAGTGCTTTTTTCGGCCCTCTCTTTTGGCCAATCTTTTTATTTCTCTGCTTCACCCGAACTTCGGAGCGCGGCACAAAAAGCTTACCTGGGAGAGAGTATAAAAACCAATTATCATTCTTCCACGGGCACCATTCAGGAAGACTACCAGCAAGTCATCACCTCCCTTGGAAATGGTTATCAATTATCTGCCGCAGCAGGGTATCAGGTCAACAATTTTTTGTCCTTTGAGCTGGAAGCGGGTTACTTGCTAAGTGAGGATGTTGCCTTTTACGATGACTTCGATTTTATCGGGCAGTTCATTGATGAAATTGATTTTGTCTACTCTGCACAAACTTTTTCCGTCACACCCACAATTTCAGCCCGGGTGCCTGACCGGCAATTCAGCCCATTTATCAGCCTGGGTTTTGTCATGGCTTTCCCGCAGCTGACACTAACTTCTAAAGGCAGTTACCAAATAGATGAAGATGAAATGTTTGTCCGCGAATACCAAACCAGGCTCACTCCAGGTGCACAAATTAAAGGCGGATTGGAATGGCAAATGGGCGTTCAGATGGCCTTGGTTGGAAGTGTTGGTTTTACGGGCTACACCTTTAAGCCAAAGTCGAGTGAAATCACCAAATGGGACGTTGGCGGAAGAGACGAATTGGGTTCGCTAACGGATGCACAACGCGTTTCAAACTACTCCGAGACCTACACGGTTTCCTATCAGTTTGACCCCCTCACAGGAGAGCTGGTGGAAGACGAAGAAGAACTCATCGACATTGTGCAACCAGCCGTTCAATTTCCCTTTAGCAGTGTCAGTTTTGGGTTGGGAATCAAGTACTATCTAACGTCCAGAAAAGTGCCTACCAGCCCTATTCTCAATTAAAAAGACCTCACCGAATGGGTATCCACTCAATGAGGTCTTAGTCAGAAATTAGAATCAATCGACCAGCAACTGGGTCACAGCAGCACTGTTCATGGCCCACTGAAAATCATAGACTTCGTCTGCCGCTTCTTTGGTCGCAACAGTAGTAAGTCCTTGTGCCTCAGCTTTGATCGTGAGCAAAGCTCCAATGTTGAGCTTGTTGTTCAACTTAGCCAGCAAAGCCTCCACACTCTGGAAGTCGAGCCCTTGCACCAATTGGCCCGAAAAAGGCATCTCTAACCAAACGATTTCTCGCTGGCGCACATCCAACACGCCAAAGACTAAGCCCTTTGTAGCGCCTTTCTGCACACGCACCTGATGCTGCACACAAGATGGGTCGTAAGCAACACCTGACTTGCGGGAAACCCGCATCGGAAACTTACTGTCCATCCAACCAACAACCAGATTAGGTGCGATGACGCCATTGGTGTAGGCATTGCACGTGAAGGTGACATACCGGGCACCCAATTTGGCCAATCGATCGACATCCAGATCAATGTATTCGGCAGTACCCACCTGGTGTGGAATACTTTGAATATCACCACTGTGCTTGCAACCATTGATCACCAATTGCGAGTAGGAACAAAAGTCCGTTTTGTGGTCATAGGCCACCTGGCAGCTTAGGTCCATATCAAGGTGTTGCGCAGGAAGGCCAGTACCCCATTGCATAAACAATCGAACGACTCGACCTTCCATGGAAAAACGTGTTCCCATCAAAGCGGAAGGCAAATCTTGTACTGTCTCGCTTCGATCGCCAATCGATACAGGAATGTTAAACAACCGATCATCAATGAAGATTGTTTCGTTGCTGTTTTCCAGGCTGGCAAATCGGTTCCAGGCCACATCCAAACAAAGGTCCTCCACACTTTGAATCATCCCTTTCAACTGTGAGTCGCTATACAATTGCAACAAACGGTTGGCTGGAATGGACTTGTTTGTGCCACCCAATGGTTTGACGCTGCGCCTTGCCTGTGGGTCAAAGTAGATCGGTGCATACATGCTCAAGGTAAATACCAGTCGAGCTGGAACCTTGTCAATCACCTCTTTGAAATGGCCCAGTGTTGTTTTCGAACCAAACCAAAGCATGGAAGAAAACAAAGAACGTGCGAACAAGCCAGGGCGTTGTTTCAACAAGGCAAAAGTGCCCTCTGCATCGAAACGCAGTTTGTGTTGATCCAATTGACCTTGCCAAACAGTGTATTGTTCGTTGTAAAACACATCCATCAATGTGGCCAAACGCTCAAATCCTTTTCGCTTGCTGTATTCAGCCAAACGCAGCGCCCGGATGAACCGTACCCACATGTCGCGCTTTGGGTGCATGATTTCACATGCCTTTTCAGCTTCCATTTCCAGCCCGTTCAGCCATTTGGCTACCCGCAAACATTCGCTACGCGAGTACTTCAATTTCAACTGCGCTTTTGATTGCAGTTGGGCCAATCCACTTTTACTGGATGGAGAATAAATGTGTAGGCTGTTTTTACCCGCACGTTCGACAATCGTTTTTGGCGAAACAACCTGCAAAAAACCCGTGTGTTTGTACCACAAGTAACGCAACACATCGTTTGGGTTGGCAAACAAATCCTTGGCAGCCTGGGCTCGATCATCTGCAACCAACGCATCTACAACCAACATCAACGTTTCACGCATGGCGATCTCCGATGCATCAGGAACAGGAAGGTGACGCAGCAATACTTTCAAGCTTTCTACCTGGGTAGCGTCAAGCGCTGTTTTAGAAGCCAGGAGATCGTTAAAAAACGACTGCAGGTCTTTGTCATCCCAGGCTTCCAGCACAGTATACTTACTTCCCCGACCGTAATTTTCCAGTTTGCCCGCTTCGAAAGGAGTGCCACAAAACGGACAACCGTTGTAGCGTTCCAATGGAAAAGTACGCGCTGGAATCGTGTGTCCACAAGGCAATTGGGTACCTTTGTAACCACCAAACAGGTTGGTAAAGAAGGTGACCACATGATCCATGCGCGTTTCACCGGTTGGCACGTCCCACCCCTTGACCAGCGGTGTCCAGTTTTTGTTGACACCTTTGACTTCTTTCAATGTTTCCAAAACGGTTAGTTGCTCCATTGGAGTCACCTTGTTCAGTTGCTTCAAAAGGCCTTCAGAAAAGACAAAGCCCAATTTAACTGCATTGGCCACCAACATCGAGGTGGTTTCGGTCAATCCCTGGCCGTCCGAAACGGTGGTTTTAGTGGCTGTGTAAATCGCACCTTGTCGGATGCTGATTTTTAGCAATTCATTTTTCATCATTTCAATCATTTCAATCATTTGGCAAGTAAATAATCCGGTAATTCCGCTCCAGTTTTTTTTCCATAAAAAGTGAAGTATGAAACAGTTGACCGGAATTAGTATGGTAATCAAAAAACTTCCGAGGCGGATTCGAACCGCATTTTCCAATTGTGAAGTAAGTTCCCTTTGACCATCAATCTTGCCGGGTTAATAGTTTGTTTTTTAGTTTGTAATTCGTTTTATCTAGTGCGAGTGTAAGCGCGAGTAAAGAGGGAACAGTTTCAAGCCCTCGCACCTCGTGCTCGCATTGTCATAAAGCAGGTAATTGTGAAAGTGATTCATTTTCAGTGATGGTTGAAGTAACTTTCACTTGACCTGCCGGGTATTTCAAAGAGCGTTGTTTTTAACGACCATACAAAGATGAAATGCCATTGCGCAACCTTTCTGCGTAGTCAAAAAAGTTTTTGAAAAAAGTTAAAAACACCTCAAAAGGAGATAGTAATAACACCCGAAATACAGAGACACCAAACCATCTTCAACCCGATGCCGTAGTACTAGCAGCCCTTAACCAAAAAGATCCTTTTGCCTGAAAATTACCTCCCTTATTCTGTTGATGACTTTGCTGTTTGGCAATTACCTCTTCAGCCAGAACTACGATTTGTTTCGCACCACCGGAGAGTATTTTTATGGATTACCCACCAGTGATGTCAGAATGGGATTCAAACGGATTCTCTCCGTGCTATTCCAATGGCGGTGGGTGGCCCATTGATATTAAAAATCAAGATGTGCAACCTGGGTTGGGCCTGATCAAATTGTATGAAGCCAAAGGCTACCAGCCCTGGAGTGTTGTATGGAGTAACACCGAACTCGTCTACTACAAAAAAGGCAACGAAATTTGGGGTTGGCCCATCGGTATTGATGATGCAGAACAGGCCAATTCCAACATAAAAATCTACCCCAACCCAGCTTCTGATTTCATTCAATTGAAGTTGGATGATGTTCAAGAAACACAGACCTTCACCTTCACGCTGTGGTCAGCGGATGGACGGCTTGTACTGCAAAAGGAGGCGGTGCAAAACAACAGTCAAATCGACTTAAAAAATGCAAGCCCCGGAATTTACCTCGTCCGGCTTTCCAGCGACCAGCAAGTGTACACGCAACAGTTGGTAATCAAGGAGTAGGTGTACCGAATCTCAGCACCACTGCCAACGGCAGCAGGCGACACAAACTCCAGTTTACAATTTCCCCTTTCCGAAATCAAAAACATAAAGAAGCTTGCGCGCCACCAATGATGACCACCTTACGAACCTTTTGGCGACAGCTTGATCCCCATTTATTTTGCCTGTTGATAAGGGCCGCTTCTCCAAACGACCAAACTTATTCCAAGTTCTAACCCAAAAATTTTAACTTTGCCACTTAACCTTATTTAGCCAGAATTTCACCCGCTCAAAACGAAAAAAGGTTTCTTTAACCCCCCAAATTTTACTTTGTGACGCAACTATTATTTCGACCGTTTTTTTCTGCTCTTGTGCTTATCCTGGCTGTACTTCCAAACTCTGTAATAAGTCAAAATGAAAGTTCTCCTTCCGAGCAGGGTTTGCTTTGGAAGATTACTGGAAATGGCTTGGATGCTCCCTGTTATTTATACGGGACTATGCATGTGAGCAACAAGGTGGCATTTCATTTGTCCGACTCCTTTTTTGTGGCACTTAACAGTGTTGATCAGGTAGCCCTGGAGCAAAATCCTGAAAACTGGATGCAGGACATCTTCGAATCTACCCTGATAAAAAAGACCATGGGGCTTTATGGGAACATGGCCAATCGCTACGGACAAGGGTATAACAACAATTGGTATGAACAGGCTTTTTCCATCAAAGATCCCGGCACCCGCGAATTGGGTTCCTTGCTTTCCTATCAGCCAACCCTCATTAACGGGTTACTATATCGCCTGAGCGGCCTCAAAGACAATTTTGAAGAGAGCACCTACCTGGACCTTTTCATTTTCCAGTCTGCAAAAAAAATGGGCAAGCCTGTATTAAGCCTCGAAGACTTTGAAGGGACCATTGAACTCTCCGTAAAAGCCACCAGCGAGCAATACAAAGACATCGCAAACGGAAAAAACTATGGTGCCGATACGCGCAGCCAGTTAAACGGGAAAAAGCCAACCGACTTGCTACAAGATGCCTACCGCAGGGGTAATCTCTCAATGATTGATTCACTAACGCGGCTCTTCAACCCTTCAGAAGGATACCGCAAATACTTTCTCCATGTAAGAAACGAGAACATGGTCCTCCAAATGGATTCCATCATGCAGCATCATTCCCTTTTTGCCGGAGTGGGAGCCGCTCATCTGCCTGGAAAAAAAGGCATGATCAACCTGTTGCGTGAAAAAGGGTATCATCTGCAAGCTGTGAGTCCTCAAAAAAGTGGAGCCAGTAAAAAAAGCAAAGAGAAACTGGAAAAGACCTTTTTCCAGGTCAAGTCCACCAACCAAAGTACGCTTGACGGATTCCTATCTCTGGATGCGCCAGTAAAAATGCAGACACTTCCCAGCAACAATAGCTGGACTGAAATGCTTGGTGCAGAAATGGTGAACGGAGCTTATTACATGATCGGTCGGTACAAGACTTATGCCCCCCTTTATGGACATTCTCCTGAATCGCTGCACAAACGTATCGACTCATTACTTTACGAATTTATTCCTGGTGAAATACAGAAGCGATCGGTTATTAAGGAAGCCGGGTTCCCTGGGTTTGACATTACCAACCGTACCGTGCGTGGTGATGTTCAACGCTACCGCATTGTGGTAACGCCTTTGGAAATAATCCTATTTAAACTAAGTGCAGTAGGGAATTACCTCAAAGGAAAACGAGGCGACCAAGCCATTGCCAATGCGCATGTTAACTTGCCGCAGGATCTTGGTTGGCGAAGTGCCAACCCACATACAGGTGGATTTTCCGTTGAATTACCTGGGCTACACTTCGAAAACCCTCCTCCTCCACATTTCGAAAATACCGCTGTTGAACCCGAAGTACAGGCATTCGACCCGAAAACCGGAGATTATTTTTTGGTCCAGCGGACGACCTTGCATGACTACCAATATGTGGAAGAAGATACTTTTGACCTCTCCATGCTCTCCAAATATTTTGCAGAACAACTGAACTTCACTTTGGTCAACCGCGAGTGGGCCATTCAGGACGACTACAACGTTCTTAACAGCACCTGGAAAAACAAAGACGAGCAAATGCTCTATCTTCAAACGCGCATTCAAGGGCCCTATTATTACCTACTGGCGGCTCGATCTGAGCAACGGCCCAATCGATTTTTCGAGTCGTTTAAATATACTCCATTGCGTTACGCAAAAGAGTTTGAGTCAGGAACGGATTCTACGGTCCTCTTTACAAGTGCCGTTATTGAAAAGCCCTCTTCAAATCCTTTGATGAAGGAAACCTACCTGCGATCCCTCTTTTCTCATGACAAAAAGGAGAAAGTCGACCCGATAGATGAATTTAGGAAAGAAACTATGCTGACCACTCCTGCGGGAGAAGAGCTATTTGTGGCAGTTGACAAATACCATGACTTTACCTCCAACGATTCATTAAGAGCTTTGTGGGATGATTGGGAAAAAGCCGCATTGAATGATAGTTCGCTTCTGCTTCATAGCAAAAAGTATTCTGAAGATCGATGGCCAATGATGGACCTGGCACTCACAGATTCAAACTCCATTCGCACGATAAATATTCGATACATTCTTAAAGATGGATTGGTGTACACATTATCTTATATCAGCGACACGCTCAGCCCAATCTCACCTTATGCAAAAGCAGTATTTGAGACTTTTGAACCCCTGGATACGGTAATTGGACTCAGTCCTTTGGAGGATAAAGGGGCCTACTTTTTTCAGGAGTTCTTCAGTGGCGACACAGCAAGAAAATCCTCAGCAATCACCGCTTCCAACTATGTGCGACTAAAGGACAAACACTTTGACGAAGCGAAAAAAATGATGGCCAGCCTTTCTGGTGATGCCGATAATCAAAGTGTTCGAATTGGATTTTTGTGGGACTTTGGCCAAATGACTCAACCAGGACTATTGCCCTACCTGGAACAAATGTATTATCAGGTAAAAGACACCGTAGCGCTGCAGGTCCCCATTCTCAACGCCATAGGAAACAACAAAACCAAAGCATCCACCGCACTGGTCAAAAAATTGTTGCACCACAACTTACCATTGACTCAAAACAATGAAGTTTACCAGATTCTGGAACCTTTTAACGATTCGCTGGAATTGGCGAAACAACTCTTCCCGCAACTGTTGGAATATGTTGTATACGAAGAATACAAAGAACCGGTATTAGGATTACTGGCAGAATTGGCGGCCAACTCACATGCGACAAAGGCCATGTATGGGAACTACAAAGCCACCCTGATGCGGGATGCCAAATATGAGTTGAAGCGTCAAAAAGCCAAGGAATTGAGCATGAAAAAAGATGCCAAGTCCAATTATGACTACTATGATGATGATGATGACTATGAAGCCGTGGTGAACTATAAGTTATTGGAGTTTGCCAAACTCCTGTACCCCTTTCGCGATGAACCCGAAGTTGCGCAGTGGATGGCAGACCTCAAAGCCACCAAGTTGGATGAATTTAAATACCGTTTAGCACTCTTGTGGCTCGACCTGGACATTCCTCAACCCGACACACTATTTGCCTACCTATCAAAACTGGAAAACAAACGGCTTTACCTCTACGACATTCTGGAATATCAGGACACATTGGAATTGCTGCCGCTGGAGAATTACAACCAAGACAATGTTGCCTGGAGTTTGCTCTATGGACAGCGAGATGTGGAAGAGAAAGACTCCGTTACATTCATTGAAAAGAGACTGGTTTCAAAGGGACACAAAAAAGGATATGTCTACTTCTACAAAAGAAAAGACGAGGATGAGAAATGGGTGCTGGACTATACAGGACTACAGCCTGTGGATACCTCCAAATTTGTGACCACCCGCACAGATTACAAATGGGGAGAAAGCCTTCCTAACAACAAATCTGAGGAAGAAGTCATTGACGAGTTGGTGGAAGATATTAAATACCAGAACCGCTTGAGGATGGGAGGAAATACCCGCTCCTCTTATACGGACTTCTTGGATTATTGATTGACCTGCCGAATCTCAGCGCCACTGCCCAAACGCCAGTTTAGCTCGCCCAATTTTTCAGCATCCAACACCTGCCAACTCAGCAATTGGTGATCATGAAATAGGATGGAAAGAGCACACGATAGAAAATTTAAATTGGAGCACATCACAGTTCTTGGAGAAATAGATTCTCTCCATCGTTTCGGCCTTCCAATATTGGTTTTTCGTAATTTTATGGTTGTAAAACAGTGCCCACCCTGTAGTAACAATCCTTATGAACAAGCCAATAATCATATGCTTAGTTAGCATCATCTTCTACTTTTCCGCAATAGGACAGGATTTGGGCGAACGCTCAATTACTGATAAAAAAGAAAAAACGATAGAGCTCTTCAATGTCTTGAAAAGCGACACTTCCATTCGTCACGGCCGGTACAACAAATTCTACAAAAAAGCGCTGGTTGAATCTGGAAACTATCATCAAAATGAAAAGGACAGTGTGTGGCTAAAGTACAACCTGAAAGGAAAGGTGCTGCGAAGTCGAACGGAATGGGACAAAGGCAAAGAAGCGGGCATTTGGGAGTTTTATGATTCTGACGGGATAGTGTTTCAAAAAGTGGACATGACTGAAAAGAAACTGCTTTACACGAGAGAAAAATTTAAAGATGTTTATAAGACACGTATAATTAAAGATGGAAAAATTGATTCGGCCATCCTGGACCGACCTCCCGTGTTCATCGGTGATAAAAGAACAATTAAAAAACATATATCAAAAGTAGAATTGCCCGGAAGTCATTCAGACAGTGGCTATCCTATAAGCTATAATGTAATTGTATCTTTCTGGGTAACGAAAGAAGGAGATTGCGAAGGATTTCAACTAAGAGCTGGATACACAGATGATGTTAACAGAGACATTCTCGAAGCAGTGAAAACTCTGCCTAGAACATGGTTACCTGCCATTGTCAATGGAGAAAATGTAACAGCTGAATACTCCATTAATTTTGGTGTAAATGGGTTTAGTTTGTTCTAAAACTGCAGGCCAACACGCCCAAATGCTGTTAACATGCTCCTCTTAAGAATAAGTTTTCTTTGCCTCTTATCCTCGAAAAAGAGCTTTGATAGCAAACGACAGGACACAACAAGGTCCGGAAACGATAGAAAAACCAATTCTTTGTGGATTCCTCATTCCCGGACCTTTAGCATTCGTGTTATTTTAGGCGGTGTAATCGACCCTGATTCCAATCTTCCGATTCAAAGATGCTTTGCACCATCCAATCGTCTGCCGGAATCAACTTTAGGGGCAATGATCAGAAGTCACCCAATCTCCTTGTGAATTCTGAGCGATATCCAAGCCCCAGCAATAATTTGATGCAGCATTATTCTGCATGACTCCTTTGGCACACATTAGTGCTGCGAAGTAAGAAGTATTGAAGCAACGTACTCTGGCTGGGGGTGGAGGAGGAGGATCCGGCTGAATGCTAACGGCAAGCAATTCCTCCTCCGGAAGGTACTCCACCAGCAGCGCTTCACCAGCTTCCAACTGTGCTCCCAACGGGGCAGCGGCATCTACAAAATTTTCGATTGTGGTATAGGTAATCCCCGAAACAATGGCATTCCCTTTGGAATTATCCTCAGCTTCCGGAGCGGGAGCAACGGGCACCGGCTGCCCCAAATCATCCTGCTTCGAACAAGCTGAGAAAATAAGCATGGCAGTAAATGCCAGGCAGGTTAACAATTTCACATTTTTCATTTTTATCATTTTTTTGATGAATAATTTCTTGTAAAGAAAGCTTAACAACCGACCTTTGGCAATAGTCAACTAGTAGATGGGCCATATCAGCTAGTAGAACGTTGTTCTCACCGTGTGGCTGCAAGAAATTAAAGAAAGATGACCGGGGAAATGATCGCCTTTGACACATGGATTGTCGTTGGACAATTAAATACTTGCAGGGAAAAATAAATGACCTCGGAGAAGCTGCTTTCAAACTTCCCTTAGTACCGTCAATTTCAGGTCGGGGATCAAATTACTTACGCGAAATTAAGAGTGCCGAACAATCTCGGCATCAGCTGACCTACCGAATCTCAGCGCCACTGCCAGCAGCATCAGGCGACACAAACTCCAATTTTCCTTCGGCATCTTCGGCCATCAAAATCATGCCTTGAGATTCTACCCCACGAATCTTTCTAGGGGCTAAATTCAGAAGCACGCTGACCCTTTTGCCAATCACCTCTTCTGGAGAAAAATGCTGGGCGATGCCCGAAACTACCGTGCGCGTATCCACACCGGTATCAACAGTTAACTTGAGCAGTTTGTCTGCCTTTTCCACTTTCTCTGCGGTGAGGATGGTACCTACTCGGATGTCGAGTTTGGTGAAGTCGTCAAAGGTAATTTCTGGTTTCACAGGACGGTGGTTATTGGCAGCAACTTGATTCTTTTGTAAAGAAGCTGCCAGTTTTTCAATTTGTACTTCAATCTCTGCGTCTTCCACTTTCTGGAAAAGCAACTGCGGCTCACCCAATTGGTGACCAGCAGGAATCTCGGGAGGCAACTCCGCCCAACAAGTATCAGAGAATTTAATGTTGAGCAATTGCTCCATCACACTACTGGTATTGGGCAAGAACGGACGAATCAGCAACGCCAAATCACGGGTCACGATCAATGAAGTGTACAGAATTGCTTTGACCCTTTCAGGATCTGTTTTGGCCAATTTCCAGGGCTCACTGTCCGCCAGGTATTTGTTGCCAATGCGGGCCATTTCAATCGCCTTGGCCTGTGCCTGACGGAACTCAAATTTTGCAAGGTGCCCACCCACAGCATCGCGAAAGAAAGGCAGGTTGCTCAACAGTTGTTTGTCCTCAGGAAGGAATCCCCTTTCGGCATCCACTTCCGGCACAACACCCTCGTAATACTTCTTACACAGCACCATCACCCGGTTGACAAAATTACCGAGAATGGCCACCAACTCATTGTTGACACGTGCCTGGTAATCTTTCCAGGTAAATTCGCTGTCTTTTGTTTCGGGAGCGATGGAAGTCAATACATAGCGCAACTCGTCTATCCGAGTCGGAAACGCTTCCATGTATTCGTGCAACCACACTGCGTAGTCTTTGGAAGTAGAAATCTTTCTCCCTTCCAGGTTCAAAAACTCATTCGCAGGAACATTCACCGGCAGGTTAAAATTACCGTGTGCTTTCAGTAAAATCGGGAAGATGATGCAGTGAAACACAATGTTGTCTTTGCCAATAAAATGCACCATTTCGCAGGCATCATTTTGCCAGTAATCTTTCCAATCCTTACCGTTGTTGCCAGCCCATTCCTTGGTAGCCGAAATGTATCCAATCGGAGCATCGAGCCAGACATACAACACTTTTCCCTCAGCTCCTTCCACAGGAACCGGAACGCCCCAATCCAGGTCACGGGTCATCGCACGTGGCTGCAAACCATCACCAGCATCAATCCAGGAAAGGCATTGCCCCCGCACACTTTTCTTCCAATCTTTTACATCGTGGTGCTGCTTACCGTCCAACTGACCAGTGCTGATCCAATCGCGCAACCAATCCGAATGATCCTGCATGGGTAAGTACCAATGGCTCGTTGTGCGCATCACAGGAGTGGCGCCACTCAACGTGGACTTAGCGCCAATCAAATCTTTAGGACTCAATGATTTTCCACAGTTCTCACACTGGTCGCCATAAGCACTGTCGTAGTTACAATTCGGGCAAGTGCCCGTAATGTAGCGGTCGGCCAGAAACTGCTGGTGCTCTTCGTCAAAATACTGCTCGGTGGTTTCTTTTGTAAACACACCTTTGTCATTCAACACCTTAAAAAAGGCTTGTGACGTTTCGTGATGAACCGGATCTGAAGTGCGGTGATAAATGTCAAAATCAATTCCGAAATCAGCGAAAGCCTGCTTGTTCATAGAGTGATACCGGTCCACAATAGCGCGTGGGGTAGTTCCTTCTTTCTTGGCGCGCAACGTAATCGCAGCACCGTGCTCATCCGAGCCACACACAAACGCCACTTCCTCGCCCTTGAGTCGAAGGTAGCGCACATAAGTGTCGGAAGGTAAATAAGCACCAGCAATGTGACCGATGTGCAACGGCCCGTTGGCATACGGCAAAGCTGCAGTTACCAGGTGTTTTTTGGGGCCTTTTTCAGATTGGTCCATTGGCTGATTTTTGTATCTTGGCTAACGTGATTTACAGGCGCACAAAGATAACAATCCACCCGAATTATTGATGGTACAACCGCCTTATTTGAACCGTGGCGATCGTGCAGCTATCGTGGCCACAGCCGGAAAAATTGATGCTGTCAACGTGGCTCCCGCTATCGCGAAACTCGAAGCATGGGGGCTGGAAGTTGTCACCGGAAAACACCTGTACGATACCCATTTTCAATTTGCCGGCACCGATGCCCACCGCGCAGCCGACCTGCAAGCCGCCATCGATGATCCTGCTGTTAAGGCAATTGTTTGCGCCCGTGGCGGATACGGTTCCGTTCGCATCCTCGACCAGGTTGATTTTAGCACCCTGGAGCAACACCCCAAATGGTTGATCGGCTACAGCGATGTGACTGCCTTGCATGCGCACTTGCACACGCAACACCGATTGGAGACGCTGCACGCCACCATGCCCATCAATTACCCCAAAGATGTTATCGAGAACACAGCCACCACTTCCTTGCATGCGGCCTTATTCGGAAATCGATTGAAGTATGATTTTGCTCCCTACGCACTCAACCGGGCAGGCACTGCAACAGGCATCGTAACGGGAGGTAATTTATCGGTACTACACAGCCTCAGAGGCACTCCTTCCGATCTTGATTTGAACGGCAAAATTCTCTTTCTCGAAGATTTGAATGAGTACCTCTACCACACCGATCGCATGTTGCAAAACCTGAAACACAGCGGTGCATTGGCCAACCTTGCCGGCTTGTTGATTGGTAGTTTTACCGACATGAAAGACAATGCCAGCCCCTTTGGGCAATCAATTGAAGCCATCATTTTATCTGCTGTCGCGGAACACCATTTCCCGGTAGCTTTTAACTTCCCTGCAGGCCATCAGGACGATAACCGGGCCCTGATTTTTGGTCGCCAAGCCACGCTGACCGTTGGCACAGGGTCACAACTTTTGTTTGATGGCGGATCACAATGAGCTGGGCAAACAGGGTGAAGCAATGGCCATCGCCCACCTGCGCAAGAAAGACTACACCATTCTCGACACCAACTGGCGTTTCGGCAAGGAGGAGATTGACATCATCGCCTCCATAGACGACATGTTGGTGGTGGTAGAGGTAAAAACCCGCGTCAACAATTATTTTGGCGACCCGGAATCTTTCGTCAATCAGCGCAAACAAAAACACCTCATCAGAGCAACCGCGTACTACGTAGAGTCAAAAGCCATCGACCTTGAAGTGCGTTTTGACGTCATCGGCATCATCTCCAACAACCAACAACTTGATTTGGTGCATATTGAGGCTGCCTTTAGCCCCCGCTGGTAGTTTTGCCCTATCTTTGCTGTTTAAATCACAGCTATGACAACGCGCAGAGGTTCCTCCGGCAGTTACAACAAATCTTCCCGACCCAGTTCAAAAGGCCCCGCCCGATCAGGTGGTCGGACCAAATTATCAGGTGAAGGATCCCGTGGTCCCGGCAAACCTGCTGGTCGCATGACTGGCGGTGAGTTTCGCGGAAAATCAGGAGATTCCGCCAAATTCAAGTCATCTGGCAAATTTAAAGTGGAGCGCAAAGGCGATGATCGCGATGCGGATGCTCCAAAAGGACCACGCAAATCAAACGGCCGGTCAATTGGTGATCAATTTAGAGAAGGCGATCGCAAAAAATCGTACTCCAAATTTCACACCGACAAGCAGTTTTACGGACGCGCACAACCAGGTCGTCTTTCGGTAAAAAAGAGCCAGCTACCCCCACAACCAAGCATCGGTACCCGCTTGAACAAATACATTGCCAATGCGGGCATTTGCTCCAGAAGGGAAGCGGACAAAATCATTGAAAGTGGGGTTGTGTCTATCAACAATGAAGTGGTGACACAATTGGGCACCAAAGTGATGCCTGGTGACGTGGTAACTTACGCTGGTGAAAAATTGCGCTCAGAGCAACTGGTGTATGTGTTGCTCAACAAACCCAAAGATTTTATCACCACTACGGACGACCCAAACGAACGCAGAACGGTGATGCAGCTGGTCAAAAATGCCTGCAAAGAACGCATCTACCCCGTGGGCCGTTTGGACCGCAATACCACTGGATTGTTGCTTTTCACCAACGATGGTGATTTGGCCAAAAAAATGACCCATCCCAAGCACGAGGTCAAAAAGATTTACCACGTTCACACGGAAAAAAATGTAACGGTCAACGACCTGCGCAGTTTATTGAACGGAGTGGAGTTGGAAGACGGCATGTCCAACGCAGACAAAGCGGTTTACGTAGGAGATGGTGCTGACAAAAAACAAGTGGGTGTTGAATTGCACTCTGGCCGCAACCGCGTTGTGCGCAGGATGTTTGAATCCCTTGGCCACAAGGTGCTTCGCCTGGATCGCGTCTATTTGGCAGGTTTAACTAAAAAAGATTTGCCCCGTGGTCGCTGGAAAGTTTTGTCGGAAAAAGAGCTGGCAATGCTCAAAATGATTGTCTAACCCAAGGGACACTTTCCCGCTGAGAAGCAGTATCAAAAACGCTTTGTGAAAAAATAACGCATCGGCCTGTTTTCCGGGACCGTAGTTCGTGTAATTTCCCCTCCCTGTATACATACAGCCTGCCGGCTAAACTAAATCCCGGCACTTATACGTTTTGTTGTTCATGCACGCGTTGAAACGGTTTTTCTACTGGGTCATTGGCCTATTGCTCCTTGGAGCCTTGGCTGGCGTGGCTATTGCTGCTTTTTTCGAAGACGAGGTGAAGCAGTATGTGGTGCATGAAATCAACAAAAAGGTCAAAACGGAGATTGCCGTTTCCAATGTCAGTTTCTCGGTGCTGGAAAAATTTCCTTACGCTTCGGTGGCTTTCAGTGATGTGCAGGCAGACGAAAACATCGTAAAGATGGGTGAGCTGGACACGTTGTTTTACTTCGAAAAAGTCTACCTGCAATTCAACATCATCGACCTTTTCAACGGCAATTACCGCATCCGAAAAATCAGCCTGGAAAACGGATTTTTCAACATGAGCATTGATGCCGATGGATACGACAACTTCCACTTCTGGAAATCATCGGGCGACTCTACCTCGGCTTTCTTTTTGGAGCTGGAAAAAGTGGTGGTTGATAATGTCAACTACAGCTATAAAAATGACTACCGCAAACAAAACATTGCGGTTGCCATTGAAGACATGGTGTTTCGCGGTGCCTTTTCGCGGCAACAATACGACATGAACATTGAGGGCGACTTCCTGGTGCATCAGTTTTTGTTGGGTAAAAACGACTACGTAAAAAACCGCAAATTCGACCTGAGCACAGTGTTGCAAATCGATAGCAAAAAAGAACGCTACACCTTTCGGGAAGGAGTATTCAGGGTGGACAATGCCCTCAACTTTGCCCTCAACGGTGCTTTTGAAGAAAACAGTCTGGACCTGGAAATTGTGGGCCGCGACCTCGACATAGTTTCCACCAAAGCCCTCTTACCTGCTGACATCCGCAAACTGCTGGACGATTACAAAAGTGAAGGCATTCTGGATTTTAAAGCTAAGTTGATTGGCGCGTTTGGGCGCACATCGGCTCCAGCTGTTGATGCCACTTTTAGCATCACCAACGGCACCATCACCCACCGGAAGACGGGCCATTCGCTGACCAATGTCAACCTCAGCGGCAGTTGCACCAACGGCAAAGGAAAATCGCTCGCGACCACCGTGATACACATCGATGAGTTCGATTCTTTTCTCAACGATGGCAAGGTAAAATCAACATTGACAGTAACCAACCTCAACCAGCCCATCATCGATGCGGAACTGCTGGTGAACCTCGATTTGGCCAAACTGCACCAGTTCATCAACACCGACACCTTCGACATTTTAAAGGGCAACCTCGAGGCCGACATCTCCTACAAGGGGCAATGGAAAAACCCCAAGAAACTCACCCGGGCTGACTTTAAACGGGCGAAAGGCGAAGGAAAAATTACCCTGACCGGTGCTACCGTCAAAATGCAGGGACATCCGCAAACATTCGAAAACGTGGCGGGCTCCTTCCTGCTCCACAACAACGATTTACTCATCAAAGAACTCACGGGCAAGGTCGAAGCTTCTGACTTTCAGCTGCAGGGGTTGTTTAGAAACATGCTGGCCTGGGTTTTTCTGGAAAACGAAAACCTGACCATCGAAACGGAATTTCGTTCGCAGTTTCTCGACCTGCAAACACTGCTCAACTCGGGAGACACAGAGTCCAAAAGCAGCCGCGGATTGCATTTTCCCGAAGAAATCCACTTCAACCTCAAGCTTGCTGTCGATAGCTTGGTTTACCAAAAATTTGCTGCCAGCAATGTAACGGGCGTGGTCACGTGTGCCAACGGCCAACTCACCACACAAAAAATCCGCTTCAACACCATGGATGGAAGCATCACAGGCCAGTTGCAACTACAGGAGTTGGCCAACAGTCAATTTCGACTGGCCATTCGGAGCGACCTTGATCAACTCAACATCCGGGAGCTTTTTTACCAGTTCGACAACTTCGGACAAAACTTCTTGCAAGCCGACCATTTGCTGGGCAAGGCCTCTGCCAGGGTGCGATTTGAGTCCACGATGAACAACGAATTGATCATCGACCCCGCTTCTATTGACGCCTCTGCGTCCATTGTTATCGATGATGGAGAACTGATTGCTTTTGCGCCACTAAAAACTGTGGCCGACAACATGCGTGAAAATAAAATGGTGAAACTACTAGTGAAAGTAGACGAGTTTGAGCAAAAGCTGAAACACGTCAAGTTTTCGCAATTGACCAATCAAATTGAAATCAAAAACCAGGTAATTACCATTCCACAGATGGCCATCAACTCTTCCGCGATGAACATTGATGTGACGGGCACGCACGATTTTGACAGCCGCATCGATTACCACCTCAACTTCCGACTCGACCAGCTGCTGAGCCGCGGCAAGGACCCGGAAGCCGGACAAGAACTCATTCGCAAAGACCCAGAGGGCGGATTGCGGTTGTACCTCCGCATGACGGGCACAACAGACGAGCCAATTATCGCCTGGGAACGGCTCAACGTGAAAGACGCGATCAAACAAGGAGTGAAGCAAGAATTTAAAGCGGAGAAGAAAGAAGTCAAAAGCCTACTGAAAGAAGAACTTGGCCTGTTCAAAAATGACACTTCCGTAAAAGCAGCACCAGACAAGCCTGAACCCATTGAATTTATGATTGAATGGGAGGAATACTCTACGCTCAACACTCCACCTAAAAAAGAGGCAACGTCCAAAAAGGAGCCCCCAAAAAAAGGGTGGAAAAAACTCCTCAAAAAGCTGGAAGACGGAGAGGACAAAAAAGATTTTGAAAATTTTGAACTCGAAGATAAGGATGACGATTTTTAGTGCTTTCCCGCTCCAGTTGCCTCTTCACACTAAATTGTTTTGTCCTTCGTTGTAGGAACAACAAGATTCTAATTACTTTAGAGCCTGTTAGAGCAGTTAACACTTTTTCACGGTGAGCATTTATTCTAAAAAACAACGCTGGAAACTCTGGCTTTTCATTTTCGCGCTGGTTATTGTCGGTGTGTCGTTGTGGTTTACCAATGAGTTGGTGAATGAAATTGCCAAGGAGGAAGAACAAAAAGTGAAGCTTTGGGCCGAAGCGGTTGAGAAGAAGGCACGATTGGTCAAGTTTACCAGCGTGTTTTTTGATACGCTGGCCAACGAGGAACGCAAAAAGGTAGAACTGTGGCTGGCCGCCTTAAAAATTGGCAGCAGCAATACCAGCAACCAATCCAACCTTTCCCTGGTAACATTGGTGTTGGAAGGCAATACCACGGTCCCGGTAATTTTAACAGACGAACAAAGAGTTCCCCACTCCTGGAGAAACGTAGATGTGGACTCTGCCTGGTTTCGCTACCAGCAACAACTTGCCAAACCCAAACCAGAGGACACGGCTGCAATCAAAGATTCCGCTGAATTCGTCAAATTCTATCTGACCAAACAAATTGAGGCGATGGAGAAGCAATACCCTCCCATCGAAGTGCCCTTCGCTGACATCAGTAAAAATCTACTCTTTTACAGCAATTCGAAGATTTACACCACGCTCAAAACAACGTTTAAAGACATACAACAATCCTTTATTTCAGAGCTAGTCATTAACGCAGCCTCCGCTCCCGTCATCCTTACCGATCTGTCACGCACAGAAGTGATTGAGTATGGCAATGTCCCATCAAAAATCATCAACGATACGGCTGCACTGCGCAAAAAGCTGGAATTTATGGAGGAGCAAAATCCTCCGTTGGAAGTGGATCTGGGAAAAGACCAAACGAACCTGATTTTTTACCAGGATTCTTATCTCCTCACACAACTGAGGCTGTTTCCCTTTGTGCAGTTTGGCATCATTGGCCTTTTTATCCTCATCGCCTACCTGCTATTCAGCACGGCCCGCAGGTCAGAACAAAATCAAGTGTGGGTGGGCATGTCAAAAGAGACAGCTCATCAGTTGGGTACGCCACTTTCATCGCTCATGGCCTGGGTAGAGATTTTGCGCGATCACCTGGATGTAAGTATGATTGACGAGATCAACAAAGATGTAAAGCGCCTGGAAACCATTGCGGATCGATTCTCGAAAATTGGCTCAGTGCCCAACCTCAAAGATGAAAACATCCAACAGGTCATCGAGAAAATGATCAACTACCTGCGGCCCCGAACTTCAGACAAAATGGTGTTTTCCATCAAGACTGAGACCGACAACACTATGGCCAAAATCAATGTGCCATTGTTTGAGTGGGTGATAGAAAACCTTTGCAAAAATGCCATCGATGCCATGGACGGAGCCGGGTCCATCACCGTGCTGCTATTTGAGAAAAACAACCGTTTGTACATCGACATTACCGACACTGGAAAAGGCATGCCAAAGAGCATGCACAAAGACGTTTTTCAACCCGGTTTTACTACCAAAAAGCGCGGTTGGGGTTTGGGGCTTTCCCTCACCAAACGCATCATTCACAACTACCACAAAGGGAAGATTTTTGTGAAACGATCGGAGATAGACAAAGGCACCACCTTCCGAATAATACTGAAGCGGTAGGTGGCTGGCATCTACCTCCATATCCCTTTCTGCAAGCAGGCCTGCCACTATTGCGATTTTCATTTTTCGACCTCGCTCAACACCAAGGATGCTCTTCTGGATGCGCTGGCCATTGAAATTCAAATACAACAAAATTACTTGCGCAAGGCCCCCCTTGAAACGGTCTATTTTGGTGGAGGAACGCCCTCTTTACTCTCGGGTGCTGAAATAACGGGAATCATTGCTGAGTTGGAAAAATACCACACCATTGTCCCCCATGCCGAGGTCACACTGGAAGCCAATCCTGACGATCTGACAACGGTCAAATTAGAAGAACTAAAAAACAGTCCGGTCAACCGGTTGAGCATCGGCATTCAATCGTTTGTAGCCCGCGACCTCACTTTTATGAACCGGGCCCACAACGTTGATGAAGCCATAACATGTGTCAAAAAAGCACAGTCAGCCGGGTTTGACAATTGCAGCATCGACCTGATTTATGGCGTCCCGGGATTGACCGAAACTGAATGGCTGGCCAACCTGGAACAGGCAGTACAATTGGGAGTCCAGCATATTTCGGCTTACTGCCTCACTGTTGAACCCAAGACAGCCCTGGCAAAATTTGTGGAAACGGGAAAAGTCCAGCCAGTATCGGATGATGTGGCGGCCCAACAATTTGAGCAATTGGTAAAAACGCTCACGGATGCCGGATTTATCCACTACGAGATTTCCAATTTTTGCCTCCCCGGATACCATTCGAAACACAACTCCAACTACTGGAAACGAGAAAAATACCTGGGGCTGGGCCCTTCTGCACATTCCTTCAACGGAGCAAGCCGACAGTGGAATGTAGCCAACAATGTCAAATACATCAAAGCCCTCGAAGCGGAAAAACTGGACTTTGAATCAGAACACCTTTCTCTGACCACCCAATACAATGAATACCTGCTGACCACCTTGCGCACCATGTGGGGGGTGGAGCTAAAAATTATTGAGCTCGACTTTGGTCCTGCTTACCTGGAATATTGCCTGAAAGAGGCCGGTCCCCACATTCGGGAAGGAAACCTCCACCATCTTGAAAATAAACTAACTTTATCCCAACAGGGCAAGCTGCTGGCCGATAAAATTGCCGCAGACCTCTTTTACATTGAAGCATGATTGCCACCATTCAACTCCCCCTTCAGAAAATCAAAGTGGACCTCGAACAACCGCTCGACATTTCCATTCCCCTGAAAGCCGGTCCTGGAAATGTGTCGGCATGGTACTTGGACCCCATTTCCATCGAACCGGTGAAAACCGATCAGTTTGTAGGTGATGTGAACCAGGGTGGCTCGGTGAACTTTCGCAACATTGCTTTTAACCCGCACGGACATGGCACACACACTGAATGCGTTGGACATATCAGCAAGGCATTCTACTCGGTCAACGAAACCCTGAGTCACTACTATTTCATGGCGCAGGTTATCAGCGTTACTCCAGAAATGCAGGGCGAAGACGGAGTCATTACCCAAAATCAGTTGCAACAAGCTTTACATGGCTCGCAAACAGAAGCTGTGATCATTCGCACGCTGCCCAATCCGACCAGTAAAAAAGCACACCAATATTCGAGTACCAATCCACCTTACCTGGAAGAAGCCGCAGCGCAATGGCTGCACGATTCGGGCATCAAGCACCTCCTGATCGATCTGCCATCAGTCGATCGGGAATTGGATGAAGGCAAGCTACTCGCCCACCGCGCATTCTGGAATTACCCGGATGCTCCGAGGTTGGATTGCACAATTACCGAGTTGATTTATGTACCAGATGCTGTTGCCGATGGTGCTTATCTGCTTGAATTTCAATTTCCTCCATTTGAAAATGACGCCAGCCCAAGCAGGCCGGTCCTATACAAGCTTTTGTAGCGCTCAGCTTTATTACACAAAATTTTACGTAAAGTTCCTTCTGATTTATTTTATTTCTATAAATTAGATTATTCAAAATATTATTTCGCATGGGCAGAAAGATTGACGACACCGATTATAAAATACTCCGCATACTTCAAGAGCGCGGACGAATCACCAACAAACAACTGGCTTCGGAAATTGGCCTTTCCCCTGCTCCGACATTGGAACGGGTTCGAAAACTGGAGGAAGAATACATCAACAGCTACCATGCGTCCATCGACCACGGCAAGCTGGGCCTCACGATTCAGGCATTTATTCAGGTTTCGTTGGAGCGGCAACGCGAAAATGCCATTCAAAAATTCGTGGAAAAAATTGGCGAGGTAGAAGAAATTGTAGAATGCCACCAGGTGATCGGGGATTTTGATTACCTCCTAAAAGTAATGACCACCGACATTCGTTCTTTCGACAAACTCATCACCGAGACCCTCAGCACCATCGAAGAAATTGGACACATGAAGTCTTACGTTATCCTGTCCACACTCAAAGACACCAAAGTCGCTCCAATTCACCTCGAATGAACATTGAAGAATTAAGAGATTACTGCCTTGCCAAAAAAGGCATTTCAGAGGGCTTTCCTTTTGATGATAAAACATTGGTTTTCAAGGTAATGGGAAAAATGTTTGCCCTAACCTCTATTGAAGGTCCATTCCGTATCAACCTCAAATGCGATCCTGAAAAAGCCATCGGGTTGCGCGCGGAATACCCTGCTGTTACCCCAGGTTATCACATGAGCAAAGTACATTGGAACACCGTTGAAATGGATGGTTCCGTCTCCGATGATCTGGTGCGCGAATGGGTAGACGACTCTTACAATTTGATCGCTGCCAGCCTAAAGAAAGCAGACCGGGAAGCCCTCAAGAATCTGTAAGAATTCTACTTAACTTCGCAATACCAACAATCCAGACGGATGGGATTCAAAGACTTCTTACAGGTACTTTTACAATACTTCTTGAAAGGGTTGCTGTTCACAGTACCCGCGGCTGCCACGATCTATGTCATCGTCAACGTTTTTATGATCATCGATGGCTTTCTGGATGACTACCTCTCAGTATACCTGCCTTTTCCCATCCCCGGTTTAGGGCTGGTTACCTTGGTGTTTGTCATTACGGTTTTTGGCTTTCTGGCTTCTACCATCATTGCTCAACCCATCAGTTTCTACGCCAATCGACTCATGGAAAGGGCGCCCCTGATCAAGACACTTTACTCCGCAGTAAAAGATTTGGTTTCCGCTTTTGTCGGAACCAAAAAGCGCTTTGATCAACCAGTGCTGGTGAAGCTTGTGAAAGCGTCAGATACGGAGAAGCTGGGCTTTCTGACCCGTGAAGATTTGGAAGATTTGGGCATCCCCAATGGCAAAGTGGCCGTTTACCTTCCCCACTCCTATGCATTTTCGGGCAACCTCTACATCGTGCCCAAAGAAAATGTAACGCCCATCAACGCATCTGCAGCTGACGTCATGAAGTTCATCGTTTCTGGAGGCGTATCTGACATCGAATGAATCCCTCGTTTTTCCAACGGTTTCGCAACCACATCTATTTGCACCTCATCATCCTCATTTGGGGATTCACGGGAATTTTGGGCAAACTCATTTCCATCTCATCGGTCAGTTTGGTGTGGTACCGCATGTCCATTGCCCTGGTAGGGTTGATTGTGTTTTTTCTGGTTACGAAGCGTTCCTTTAAAGTCCAGTGGCTCATGCTCGCCAAACTCATTGGCACAGGACTCATCATTGCCGGGCATTGGATACTGTTTTTTGAAGCCATCAAAGTCTCCAATGTTTCAGTTACCCTGGCCTGTCTTTCATCCGCATCACTTTTTACAGCCGTGCTCGAACCTCTTTTTTTTAAACGCAGAATCATCCCTTATGAGCTTGTTTTGGGAGGTGCAGTCATTGCCGGACTTTACTTGATTTTCAGGTTTGAAACGAACTACACCCTTGGGATCATTTATAGCTTGATTTCGGCATTCCTCGCGGCTTTGTTCACGGTGATCAACGGGCAGTTCATCAAGACCACCACATCCAGCGTGATAACCATCTATGAAATGCTTGGGGGTGTTTTGGGCATCACCATTTATTACACCATTCAAGGTGGTTTTCCTGAGTCACTGCCGTGGCCATCGATGGCTGATTGGGGCTACCTGCTCATTTTGGGCCTTATTTGTACCGCCCTGGCTTTTTTGGTCAGTGTGGAAGTAATGAAGGAATTGTCGCCCTACACCGTTTCCATCAGCATCAACATGGAACCGATTTATGCCATTATTTTGGCCTTGCTGTTCTTTGGTGACACGGAATACATGTCTTCCGGATTTTACTTTGGAGCAGGCATTATACTGCTGACGATATTTGGAAATGCCTTGCTCAAAAACAAATTCAAGGCAAAGAACGTTTAGTGCTTTATCACAGAACAACCCTACCATTGGAATGTGGGTAAAGGCCTTACTTTTGCCAAAACAAACATGTATTTTTACCAAAACAAAACTGACTCATGACGGATATTCCATCGGATACCGTGGCTTCTGACACTGCCTATTGCAACAGCCTCACCAGCTATCAGCGCTTTAAATCACGCGCAGTAATGATTGGTAATGTGGGCGTTGGTGGCGATAATCCCATTCGCATTCAATCGATGACCACTACTGACACCATGGACACCATGGGAACTGTAGAACAAAGCATTCGCATGATTGAGGCTGGGTGCGAAATCGTACGCATCACTGCTCCCAGCAAAAAGGAAGCAGAAAACCTGCAACTGATCAAAAACGAATTGCGCAGCCGTGGTTACGACACTCCCCTGGTAGCTGATATTCATTTCACCCCCAACGCAGCGGAAATTGCGGCTCGTATCGTGGAGAAAGTTCGGGTGAACCCGGGCAACTATGCGGATAAAAAGAAATTTGAAGAACTGGAGTACACCGATGCGACCTATCAGGAAGAATTGGATCGCATCCGCGAAAGGTTTACTCCACTGGTAAAAATTTGTAAAGAACACGGTGCCGCTATGCGCATCGGGACCAACCACGGTTCCCTTTCTGATCGCATCATGAGCCGCTATGGCGATACGGCCAATGGCATGGTTGAATCAGCCCTGGAGTTTTTGCGCATTTGCGAAGACAACGATTATCATGAGATTGTTTTGTCCATGAAATCGAGCAACACACAGGTGATGGTGGAAGCTTACCGCTTACTCGTGAGCAGAATGATGGCCGAAGGCATGAACTACCCATTGCACCTCGGTGTAACAGAAGCAGGTGAAGGAGAAGATGGTCGCATCAAATCGGCCGTAGGCATCGGGACTTTGCTCGAAGATGGGCTTGGAGACACCATTCGGGTTTCCCTCACAGAGGAACCAGAGTTTGAAGCACCGGTAGCAATTGCCCTGGCCAAACGCTACGAAAACCGTTCTGAACACCAACCCATTCCGGCCATCGAAACCTATCCGGTGACACCCTTTGAATACAACCGCAGGGCCTCCAGAACATTGGGCAATATTGGTGGCAAGAACGTTCCAGTGGTGGTGCACGATTACAGCAAGGAAAAAGCATTGACACCAGCCAGCTTGTTTGGAGTGGGTTACCAATATTCGGTGCCGCTCGACAAATGGAACATGGGTGAAATGGCCTGCGACTACCTTTACACAGGTGACCTAACGCCCGATTTTCAAATTCCAGGCACCCTGGGCATACTGTGCAATGCCGACACCTGGCAACGCAACAAACAAAAGCCCCGGCTTTACCCAGTCTGGTCAGTCACCGATTACATGGCTGTGACCAATCACTCGGAAAAGATCAATTTCATCCGGTTGAGCTTGAACGATGCTACCCCTGCACTCTTACAACACATCAAAGCGGACAAGACAGCCGCACTCATAATTGAAACCGACAACCTCCACGGCATGGCCGAACAAAGGCGCTTGTTTTGCAGCCTCTTGTTGGAGTCAATCGATGTACCGGTCATCATTCACCGCAAGTACCAGAATCTGGAACCAGAAACACTGCAATTGGATGCTGCCACTGATTTTGGCGCGTTGCTAATTGATGGATTAGGTGACGGTATCCTGCTGGAAAGCCACAATTGTGGAGGCCGGCAACAAATCAACCAAACGATGTTTGGCATTTTGCAAGCCACCCGCACACGCATTTCCAAAACAGAATACATTTCTTGCCCGTCCTGCGGCCGAACACTTTTTGATTTGCAGGAAACGACAGCTAAAATTCGCTCACGCACCGATCACCTCAAAGGGCTTAAGATTGGCATCATGGGCTGCATCGTCAACGGTCCTGGCGAAATGGCCGATGCCGACTACGGTTATGTAGGTACCGGACCAGGAAAAATTACGCTGTACAAAGAGAAGGAAGTAGTGAAACGCAATGTTCCTTCGGAGCAAGCTGTTGACGAACTCATCGGGTTGATCAAAACTTATGGTGACTGGGTGGAACCGGCTGTCGATTAAAGTTACTTCTTACTGCAAGTGGATTCTCGCATGCGTGGAAATGCATGTGTAAACTAAACTCAGTGCCAGATCATTTTATCGGCTCCATAAACAAAACAACCTTGTTGAAGTCAGCAGCAGCATTTACTACCGCCTTATATTCCTCAAAAGCTTCTACTGGTAAGTCAATCTGCTTATAATATTCGTTGATCGTAATTTTCACCTCGTTTCCATTCACTTCGTAGCTTGAAACAAAAATTAGTTTTGTTTCATCATCCACGCCATGGGACACCTCAATATTGAGTACATCCAAATTTGATACTGCAAAATTTTCGGGCATCTTGAGCGCAATTTCCCGATAGAAGTGCCGGTTGTAATCTTCTTCCACCTTCTGCACACGCTTGTCCTCTTCGTACATTTCCACCTGTTCCCCAATTAACGCTCCCACACGAATCAAGTATTTTTCTCCTGCTTTTTCAACGAATTCACCGGTCTTTACTTTGGTTTTGATAACCATTGGCTTTTGTCCAAAGTCCGCTGGGTCGGTGTTTTCAACAGTTAGCTCTTCCGGTTCTTCTCCGCCAAAAATGAAATCGACAAGACTGCGAATAACTTCATCCTGTTGATCTTCTGCCAACAAACTATACAACGTTTGAATACCCTCTGACTGGTAGCCTCCAATGTGGTTTTCAAGAACCAATTCAGGCTCTACAGGATCATCCGACAAATCCATTGAAAGAAAAATGTGATGTATGGACTTGTCGTAAGAAAGGGGCTTAACAAATTTTACCTTGCCTATCCCGGTAGTGATGTCTCCAATCTTCACTGGTTTGATAAATAAACCGTGGTGGTTCGTGTATTCTGAAGAAATATAGCCATACCTCAATGTGATGCCAGTAGGATCCATATAAGTCCCCGCTTCGGGGAAATAGATAAATATCTTTTGTAAAAAATGATTGCCTTCGAACTCCGGATCAAACTTCTGGGAAAATCGGTTGCAGGTCAGCATGATTTGATGTGAGATTCCCATCTGATTGAAAGCCACACCAAAAATGCGCACCATTCCAAGGCGGGTAGCCAGCTTTTTTTCCAATACCGTTCCGATGACGGAAAGATCGGGCTGATTGGAAGTAACCAATCCAAAATTAGTCTTTACGTAATTCTCCAGCAGGCGGACCTTTTCGTCAGCGGAACTGCCCTTCTCCGCTCCAGAATCCTTTATCAACTTCCCGATCTTTTTGATGTCGGATTTGGAATGACCTTCATAAATAGCCTTGTAATACGATTTGGAAAAATCCCCGTAAGAGGCAATATCGAAGGAAGAGCTGGCAGTATTGCTCTTTAGCTTGTAATGGGTTGCCATCATGTTGGAACGGTTCGCAGCAACTGGCTCCCACTTCAGTGCAGGCAACAAATCCAATTGCACTTTCCACACATTTTTGTCTGTCTCATTGGTATCTCTTTCCATTTCAGGAAGTCCATTGGTGCTCTTAAAAGCAAAATACAAGTGTTTCGGAGCAATTAACTCAAACGAAGTATTCTTTTTTCGCATTGTAGATTGCAACACTTCCGAGCTGCCCTTGTAGGTAGGAATGCGCTTCGACAGGTACAGAAATTCTACAAAACTTCCTTCGTCCAGACCTTCCAAAGCAAAATAATTATAGACTTGACCTGTTTCTTCATCGCGGGCTTCCTTGATATCGGACTGTTCCAATTCGATGATTTTTTTCGAACTGGTCATCACCCTTGCTTTGTTGATAAGCATCATGGAAGTTTCAGCTGAGGGGACATAGATTTTGTTGTTGTTCTCAACCCCATTGTCCGTCACAACGTAGATTATCTTATGCTGAAGGTAATATTCCAGGAAGTAGTCGTTCTCGAACCCGTATTCCAAAATACGCTTGTCCTGTAACACAATTTCATGTTCATCCTTTAACACTTCAGGCACTTCAAAATTGGGCAGCTCCTTCCAGTCATAATCCTGAATATCGGCAACAGTGGCCCCGGCCTCACTGGACAAAAAAACAAAAATGGCCACTACAATAAATGCTTGAATTCCTTTCATCTTACTCCACCTTTCTTTTAAATATGACCACTTCTTTGTATGCCTTTTTCATCGATTTGATCATCTTATTCCAATCAGAAAACCGATCCTCCTCCATCAACAAAAAATTATCGTAGTGTCGGAAATGCCGAATTACCTTATTGTCTTTAACCTCATAAGTCTGACTGTACCCAAAATCCTCCTTTTCAAAGGCTTCATTGCCTGGAAGGTACGTTACTTCGTATCCATCAGGAATCTCCATCTCAACTGTCAGCAGGTTCAATGATTTAAAGCGCAAATCCCAAGGGATTTTCCGATCCGATTTAATATCCCCATCGGCATAGACCTTCTCCAGGTTGAGGTTTACATACAGCTCATCCTCATTGCTTTTCGCATAATCTCCCAGGGTAAACTCATAGTCAAAAAGCAGGTCTTTGTTGCGATCGGCCAGGAACTGAAAACTTGCCGTGTCTAGCGCAAACCTGTTGCTGCCTTTTTCAAAATAGCCGTCAAGGGCCCGTTTGGTATCTTCCTCGTTGAGCGACTTTAAAAGATTCCGCATCGGTACGGCTAAAAACCCGGTAAGTCGCGCGTTGCTGTTGCCAAATAGCAAATTATCGTCACCCAGTTTTAGCCGGGTTGTATCTTCAAACATCGATGCCTCAGGCGGGCAAACAGGGACCCTTTCAACCTCATAACGTCCTTCTCCTGCATTGATCAGTGCCTGTTTCCCCTGAATGAAAGCCGTTCCATATTCCAAAGGGCTAGAGCCTCCTGTAGCATCGAGGAAGTAATAGCGATCTTCTCCTTTATATGCTGCAATCATATGGTTATCCACCATGGGAGTGGGCACATCCGTATAGTCATAAGGCAGTTGCCTTGTACCTATCCAGGTGAGGCTTGACGGGATTCCTGCCTCTGTAAGCATGGTGGTCAAAATGCTCGACATGCCCTTGCAATCTCCAAACTTTTTCTTGCAAACACTGCTCGCCTCTTCCGGAATAAATCCGGCCATTCCTGCTTCAAAGGCTATGTACTTAATGTTGTCTTGCACCCAGTAGTAGATGGCCTCCACCTTCTCCAACTCGGTCGTCTTGCCGCGAATCAGAGAATCCACGGTATTCTTGATTTCCTCGGAAGCCTCCTGATTCACATCTTTGATCAAACCCTGGTACCAACCGTGCAGGTCCGACAATGACTCCAACACGTTGTGGCGTTCACCGTTGAAGGTATAGTACTTTATTCTTGGAATAATGTGAGGGAGGTAATAGCCCGAACCCGGAGCATCCGATTCATACTGATACTTCGGTATGTCTTTTAGTACCCAGGTATATCGCTTCCTCTTTTTATCCTGGGAGATTTCTACTGGCACTTCGCTTTCATCAATGTTGATGTAGTTGAAACCTAATTCCACTTCTTCGTCACAAATAATGGTTAATTCAAACCGTTCCACGGGGATGTAACTGACCAAATAGGCAGTTGGGACAAATTGCGGTTTTTCTACTTTCAGTACATAATTAAGGTAGGTCTTTGCCCCGGTTGTTAATTGAGGAAAAAAGAAATTGGTTGATTTTTCTCCGTCATGAAAAACACCTGAATTAAACTCATCCTTCGTGGTGAACTCGGTAACCTCCTTTTTCTTGTATTTCTTGCCATCTGAAACGAGCGAATAAGCTTCAATTTTTTCCAAGGGAAGGTGTTCTGAGTAGCTGACCGATTCCCGGGAAGATCGACTGGCAATATCGGTGGTGTAAAAAGTAGTTTCTTCCCTGGCAAAAGCTATTTCTGGCTCCCCCTTCTTGTTGATTTTGATGTCAATGGTATTCTTCAAATCAAGGTAAATGCGGTGTTCCCCCTTCCATTTTTCACGGTATTTTTTTAGCTCCACATCCATCTGTGCGAAGGAAGTGCCCGCAAAGAGACACAATACCAACAGAAGCCATCCACTTCGTGTGTAATTATTCACCACTCTTTTCTGATAAGAAATCACCATTGTAATAATAGACCGTTTTTATCAGGTTACCCTTGGCATAATATTCCCACGCTCCCTGAGCTCCTCCGTTAAGATACCTTTCTACCCGCTCCACTTGACCTTGTTCGTTGTAATAACGGCATTCCCCATTCAAATCGCCATCAACATAGGTCTCCACAGAGAGTGGTTTGCCATTTTCATAGAATTTCTCTTCGAGACCCTGGAGGAGGTTCGCGTCATAAGTGCTTTTCTCGTAGATTTTACCTGAAGGGTACCACTTCAGGTATTCTCCATGAAATAGTCCCCTTTGCAACTCAAAACTCCGTGACATTTGTCCATTTGAAAAATAAGAGACGACTTTGCTGGTTTCATTTTTTATCGGAATCTTGGCTACCGGCTTGTTGTCCTTTCCAAGGTAACTGTAGCCGACAATTTTCCCGTAGTGGTAGTAGCGAATATGCTCCAGGTCCCCATTTCTATTATAGAAATTTCTGACCCCATGTGTTGAGCCGTGTTTCACCTCTTCCTCCGTGCTTACCTGGCCATTGTCATGGTAGGTATACTCCTTTCCATGCTTTTCCCCATACTCGTAAATATAATCCGCTGACAGCTTGCCATTTTTATGATAGCGTTTCATGGGGCCGTGGAAATCACCGTAGAAATAGGCATTGGTTTGAGAAACGACTCCATCCAGATAATAATGGGTCCAATTGCCATGGCGTTCTCCATTTACAAACTGACCTTTTGTTTCCACCTGCCCGTTGGCGTAGTACCAGGTGAAGGGACCATGTGCCTCTCCATTGACATAGGCTGCCTCCAAAGCCAATTGCTTGTTCGGGTGAAATTTCTTGAACAATCCGCTGGAATCAGCATAGTTATTATCCCCCAAAATGGTTCCACTTGAATCATAGTAGACCGTGCGAAGCAAGATACCATTTTTATAAAAAATCTCGTAATCCAGTTTTCCATCCACAGCATAGTACTTCTGCCATCCATTTTGTCCGTCAAATAGAAAATAAAGCCTGTTTCGAACCGTACCATTCTGATAAAAATTCAACCACTCTCCTTCGGTGCTACCTTCGTTCATCCAGCCCAGTTGAGAGTACTTCCCATTTCTATACCAGGCGGTAGAAGGCCCATTCTCGTTGCCTTTGTTGTAGGTACTCTTTTGATAAACAGCCCCATTGGCATAATAGGAAACATATTCTCCTTCCCTTAAATCGTCTTTGTATTTGACAGTGGATTTGAGTGTTCCGTTGTAGTCGTAAAATTTCCATTCTCCTTCGCTACCACCGCGGATATTATAAAGTCCTTCCGAGCGAAGCTCTCCATCAGCAAACATGCTGGTGTAGTAAAAATCGCCCCCTTTTTGACTGTCCTCTTTGACTATCTTTCCCGATTTGTCGAAGTTTTTGTACCCTACGATATTCCCTTTTTTGTATTCGAATTCGAGAAATTTAATCCCGTCTCTATCGTATTCAATATACTTACCGTTTTTCTTGCCTTCTTCGTCATAAACAAGCCTGTCACTGACAGTGCCATCCTCAAAATACGAAACAGTTTCTCCGACAAGTTTATCCAACTTGTACGTTCCCTCTTCTTTTAAATTACCGTTCTCATAAAATCGTTTGTATGCCCCATCATACTTTCCATCGTAGTACCTGTATTCAAATGCAGGCTTGTCATTGGCATAATATCCTTTCGACTCGCCTTGGAGCTTTCCACTTTTGTAAAAGGTCTTCTCCTTGAGTTTCCCATTGGGGTAATAAATGTTCAATTCACCGTCCAATTCATCGTCCTTGCTGACATATTCATAATTCTTACTGCCGGTCCCATAGTAGGTCGTTCCAGGGCCTGTTTCCTTGTCACCCACAAATGTCCGTTGACGACTTATTCCACCTGTTAAGTAATAATCCTTGGAAATACCTTCCTCAATTCCTTGTTTAAAGGTAGCTTCCCTCATGATGCGGCCATTGCGATAATATTGTTTCCACTCACCGTCCAATTTGTCGTTGACCACGTTGAAGACAATGTTCAGGCCCCCATTGTCGTAGTAGCGCTTCCATTCTCCTTTCAATTGTCCAATGGCGTCATAACAACCTTCCCCTGATAAAGCTCCGTTGGGATGGTACAGTTCCCAGCAACCAGCAGATCTGGCACCATCCAGCTTTCCCATAGACTGCAAGCCACCGCTGCTTCCCGTGTAGTAGAGATGTTGAACTTTTTGTTTTTTGCCCGCTATAACTTCATCTACATGATCCCCCTTTAACCTGATTTTGACTCCGGCCCACTTGGAAAAACGATTGATATCGTAGGTCTTCTTTTTCACCAGTTTTTGGTGTTTTGCGTTAGCGCTGGATTGCAACAGGTAATAGCTAAATGCCTCAAACATTTCTTCGTTCCACAGTTGTTTATAAAATGAGCCGTAGAATTGCATCCAAAAACCGGGGTCTTCCTTGTCGTATTCCATGGTCTCCAGCATCACCTGCACCTGTTTTACCAATGGTAAATCGGCTTTTGACTTCACTTTATAACCTTTTTGCAGCGCAGCGTAGTTTTTTAGAATGAGGTCCACTTCAGAAAAATCATCCCCTTCCGGAGACAACTTGATCCCCAAGGGCTCACCTTCAACTTTTTGAGTTACCAGCGCATTGACCAACGACAAAGTCTGATTGGCCGTCTCGCCTGTGGGTTCAATGATCAATGCCATTAGGTAGGACATAAGACATTCCGTCAGCTCCCCCTCTTTCAGCGCTGCACGGCCCAACTCCAAATGTCCTTTCGTGTAGTAGGGGTACATCGTTACGGCTTCCTTTAACTTTACCAGGTACTGTTCGTACTCCTCCTTATTGAGGTGAAGCTTGGCAATGCTGTATACAATCCGATGATTTTTTGGGTACATTTTTAACCCACGGTTGTAGTTGTCCATGGCCTCGTCATATTTCTCCAGGCTTACCAGCCCCAATCCTTTTAAGAGGAAAAAATCGGAATAATTCTCATCCTCAGTAAACTTGAATCCAAGTTCCGACAATGCCACAACCTCTTCAAAATTATCTTTGTTGAAATGGATGTAAATTTTCCGAATCAATGCGTGTGTATAGTTCGAATCGTTTTGAGGAATCTTATCATACACGACCAGTGCTTCGTCTACTTTTTCATCTGCTTCCAACTCCAATGCCTCATACATTAGCTCCTTGGATAGCAGCTGGCTTTCATACTGTGCCACAGCAACTTGGTGGCAAAACAAAATGAGCATTACAACGAATAGTTGTTTCATATCTTAAGTTATTGGGAACTCGCAATCAGGTGGGGTAAATGCACAGAAAAAATGGCAAAAAAAATGCCCATTTTTGAATTGCACAAATAATACGTCCAAGCTAACTTCAGGGTCCAGAGGGTTCGATTAGGGCCTTAAAAATAGGAAATTGCGCACAATTATGCTTCTCTTTGAGACATTTCATTTGAATATGGAATTTTCTCCAATTGCAATTTGAGTTGCCGCATGAGCTCGCGGTATTCCGTCAGGTGCTGCTTGTCAACAGGCTTGCAAGGTGGTAGCTTTTCTCTGCGACAGGCGGGAATATTAAATCAGTAAATGAAGCATATTCTTTTCATGCCTGCTGAGTCTTTCGACCCGGCAGGTATAATCAATCAGGCAGCATGCTCCTTACCCGTAGCGGGAAAAGGAATTTTCTCCAAGCGTGCTTTAAAGACCTTCATGGTCTCCTGGTACTTTTCCATGTACTTTTTGTCAATGGGCTTGGAAGGTGGTAGCTTTTCTCTGCGGTGATCCACTTGCTTTCCATGTTTCCAGAACCGGAAGCAAACATGCGGGCCTGTTGCCAATCCTGTGCTGCCCACATAACCGATAACATCTCCTTGCCGCACCGCCTTCCCTGACTTCATACCAGCAGCGATTTTACTCATGTGCAGGTATTGCGTTGTGTAAGTACTGTTGTGGCGAATCTTCACGTATTTGCCGTTGTATTTTTTCTGCTTCGCTTCAATCACCACCCCATCGCCCACAGCAATGATAGGCGTACCTCTTGGGGCTGCGTAATCTGTACCCAAGTGTGCCTTCCACCGTTTTTGAACCGGGTGAAACCGTCTGCGGGTGAAGCCTGATGAGATGCGGCTAAACTTCAAAGGAGCCTGTAAAAAAGCCTTGCGCAAGCTGTTGGCTTCTTCGTCAAAATAGTCGCCTTGTTCTTCTTGTTCAAAGTAGAATCCATAGAAATCACGGTCACCGTGTGCAAACAAAGCAGCCTTGATTTCTCCCACTCCGATGAACTCGCCATCCACGTAGCGCTCTTCGTAAATTACTTTAAAATTATCGCCCTTTTGGATGCGGTAAAAGTCAATGGACCAGGCATACATGTCCGAAAGTTCCATCGCCAAAGCCGGACTAGCTCCGGACTGGGCCAGTGTTTCGTAAAGTGACGATTGAATTACTCCTGCGGTTTCCGCTTCGCGAATGATTACCTCTTTTTGGCCTTTGTAAACATGCACTGAATCGCGCAAGTCAAAAACAATGTAGTCAACAGCTGTTGGCTCGTAGATAAAACACCTTGCCTTTTTGGAAGAATCATTCGCACAAAGCAGGGTATAGCGTTTGCCCGAAGCAATGGACCGCACATCAAAAATATCTTTGGAGGTAGTGGCCAGCGCGTGAATCTCTGGATAAGAGAGGTGGTATTTTAACAAGATATTGGCCAGAAATTCATTCGGCTGAACGATGCCTTGAACAACTTCGAGGGAATCTACATTGATGCCGTAGATAAGCTCAGGCTCCACAACCACAGTATCTGTAGCGACTGCTAAGAGGGGTTCGTTTTCGTCAGAGTCGCCCGTAGGAATAAATGCCAGCAGGCCAACGATGATAAGCACGGCCAGGGCCACGATAATTTGAAAATTTCTGGACATGCTTACTTTTTGTTTACGACTGTTTCTACCCACTTTTTGCCCCACTCTGCTTTTTCATCCTCGCTCCATAATTCGGGGTAAAATATGCGCTTCTGGAAACGTGGCGGCAGGTATTTTTGCCAATTCGTTCCTCCAGTGGCAGCTATATCAGCTGGATTGCGTTGCAAATAGCGCACGGCCGACTTGTAATGAGCCAAGGGCCAATTGACGTTCACATTCACATCAAATTGCCGCAAAGCTGTTTTTAGTTCTTGGGGCTGCCCTTTTTTGCTCAACCCGTTGTACAAGGCCAGGAGGTTCGTTTTTTCAAACTTCTTCGCCAAGACGATAAACTGAGCGCCATACTTCTGTTCAAACTGCCGCAGTGTCAATGTTTTGTTGCCCGTTGCTAACTCGGTTGCTCCCTTTTTCCAGTAAAGCACATCAAACATTTCCCTGCGGGTTTCATCGGACGAAGCTGCATCAACAAACCGCTGCCGTTCATCCTTCTCAACCAGATTGATGAAGTTGGTGCTGCAAATTTCAATCATGCGGTACTGGGCCGATTGAAATCCACTGGCGGGTAACAGAGACATTCTGAATTTGAGAAATTGCTCTTGCTCCATCCCTTGGATCATGATGTCGAAGGAGAAGGTCAGCGCCTCGAAATAACGGTTGATGCGCGTTACCCGGGCCAACAAAAACCCGGAAGTCAACGCTTCCTTTTCTGCCAGTTGGTGCAATTCGTGCAAGCAGAGTTTAAAATACAACTCTGTGATTTGGTGATACATGATGAAAATCGTCTCATCCGGAAGCTGCGTCCGCGGATTCTGGAGACTCAACAATGTATCGAGGTGGATATAGTCCCAATAAGTTAAATAATCGGCATACAACAAACCGTCCAGATAGGATTTGAGGTCTTGCCCCATGCTTGAATATTTTTCTTCAAGCAGCTGTATTTTTTCTTTGATCTCTTTGTCTAAAGCCATAAACACCCGAATTCCCAAGCTCGAAAGTAATGGGAATGCGGGTGTTTTTTGCACCGGGGTAAATTAATTTGTCAACAGGGAATTGTTCAGGCCGCAAAGGAGCCAATGGCTATTTGACCTTGGCGATGGGGTTGGCCAATCCTTCGTAATCTTCTAATTCCATATCAATGGAACCGACCAATACTTTGGCCTGCGCCAAAACAGGAATTTTATTTTCATCGTCTGTTACCCAAACTATCATGTCCTCTTCATCTTTGAAGATGCGCCCTTTTTGCACCACCGGCACAAACTTCAGGCACCGAAAGTGACCCTTGGAAACTTCAACGTTTTCCCGGCCGATGAACTTGATTTGTAAAGGGTAGTACTTGTTGTCCACAAACGTTGGGATGGTGAAGATGTCCCCTACTTTGGCATTGGAATAGTCCAGTGTGCGGCTGTAGTAGAAAGAGGAAATCATGTCTTGAACACCAAAGGGTACATCGTACTTTTTCCCTTTTTTATCCTCTACCTTTTTATCCTTCTGGTGAAAGATATAGTTCTGTTTCTTCTTGTACCCTCCTTCATGAATTTGGCGAATAAACAACAAAGGATACACGCCCTCCTCATCCAGGAAAGTCTCGTACCGATCGCGTACTTTAAAGAACCAGTTAAAAGCCCCTTTACTTTCTCCGGTGCCTACTACGTGCAACACATTTCTTCCGCCAATCTTCTTGTTTTCCTTCTTCACCTCTATGACTGCTTCCCCAGCATCAATGATGCCATAGGAAACAGAGTAAGTCAGCTTCTCTCCCTTTTGAAAGGTGTGGTGATCAATCACCCGCGTGGTAATTTCAGCAGTACCTTCAGCAACTTCTTCGCCTTCCTGAGCGGTAGTAGCCGCCAGACAAAAGGCACTTACGAGTATGATGAGTACTGTTCGCATAATAATCTGTTTTGAAGTTATTGTCCAAACACTATGCCAAACGGATTGATCCATATGTTCTAGCTTCTTGAAAAACTATTTAAAAATCGGGTATAACTGTTGGATTTGCGCCATTTTTCCCACAAAACAATCATACCTGCTCCAATAACGGTCTTTAATAATAACCCGGGAATCAATGAATTTAGTATTCTCCACAACTCATCGTGCAAACCGCAACGCTCCAACCAAACAAATCCCGGCACCCACAAAACAAAGTGCCCAACCAGCAAACAAACAAATCCGGAGGAATACCGCTCCAACCGCAACCGGTCTGCAAGGTATCCGACAACCCACGCAGCAATCGGAAAACCCACAATGAATCCACCGGTAGGTCCCCAAATTTTATCCAAGCCTGCACTACCTCCACTAAAAATGGGCAATCCGGCCAAACCAAGTAGCACATAGCACAGTACTGCGGCACTTCCCCAACGCTTACCAAGGAATATGGGCATTAACAAAATCACCAGCGACTGCAGGGTAAACGGAACCTGTGTGCCCGGGATGTCAAATTTGACCCGTGCTGCCAATGCGATAATTAACACGGCACCAATGATTTGGAGTATTTTTTTTGCGCCTTCCATCCTTCTACTTTACAACAACAAATGCTTCGCTGCGTTTTTTCAAATGCTTAATTTCATGCCAACGCCCAGGCCTCCGCAAAATTCTAATTTTTTTCCTCCTTAAAAATAGATAAAATTGCAAGTTACTTTGTTGTGAACCTCATGAAACAAAATACCACCCATTGGATATGGTTGATGGCCGTCTGTCTGCTGTTGACTCAGTGCACAGAACCAGCCAAAGATTCTACGGCTCCTTCCAAGGTAGCAACAACGCAGATCGCGTTCCCTAAAAACCAATCTCAGCACACGGCTGGAGAAAATATTGTGATTACGGTTCAATCGAAAGTAGCTCCTGACAACATCCAGCAGGTAGCTTTCTATGTGGATGATGAATTGCGGTTTACCGATACGAGCGAATTGCACAACTTCAACTGGAGTACAGAATCGGAGCGCGTGGGCTTGCGTAAGCTGTCAACAGTTACTACACTGACTGATGGCTCGACTGAAAACAGCCAGGTCCTGGTAATGTTGTCATCCAACATAAAGCCGGTTGAATACACCTACCAGGTCGTCAACACGTATGCTCACGATCCTCGGGCCTATACCCAGGGATTGGTGATTGAAGACGGTGTTTTGTTTGAGGGAACTGGGGTAAAAGGGGCTTCCAGTTTGCGCAAGGTGAACTTAAAAACAGGCGAAGTCACCCAGCAAAAAGACTTGGAATCTCGCTTATTTGGTGAAGGAATTGCCATCCTTGACAACCGTATTTTTCAGCTTACCTACCTGGCGCACATTGGTTTTATTTACAACAAGGAAGATTTCTCATTGATCAGCCAATTCTCCTACAGCGGTCAAGGTTGGGGACTTTCGCATGACAGCACAAATTTGTTAATGAGTGATGGAAGCAACATCATCTCCTTTCTGGATCCCAATACACTGAGAAAAGTGCACCAGATTCAAGTACTGGACGACAAAGGACCTGTTGAATATTTGAATGAGTTGGAGTACATCAATGGTGAAATCTACTCGAACATTTACCAATCGGATCGGGTGGTGCGCATTGACCCAAAAACCGGCAAGGTGTTGGCGTCCATTGATTTGAGTAATTTGTTGACGGAGCAGGAATGGTCAAAGCTAAACCGCAAAGACCATGTGCTGAATGGCATCGCTTTCGACCCTGATAATGATCGCCTGTATGTGACGGGGAAATACTGGCCGAAGTTGTTTGAAATAAAATTGGTGGAACGGTAGATGATTCAGTTTCCCACACTTTTCCGCACCACTTTTACCTCCCTTCTTTTCCTTGCCATTATTATTTTTCTGCCATTGGTGAGCTGCTGTCAGGACGACCCGCCCCAGTATAAATCTACTGGTATAAGTCCACTGGTGCAGGTAGGTTTTTCGCAAGGCCTCTCTGGTACTGAGAAGGGCAAAACGGGCCTGGCTGCTCAGGCGGTGTTTAGCTACCTCTTTAATGCCAATTTTTCGGCTGGTTTGGGTGCCACTTTGGAAAGCTTTGACAAGACGACTTACACGCCCATTTTTGCTGATGTGCGGGTTTACCTGAAAGACAAAAAATTCACGCAATGCGCCCTCATCAATTTGGGGTATTCGCGCGCTACAGTAAGCCGTCAACCTGATTTATCGGGCATTTTGCTCCGAGCGGGCATCGGTGTCAAATACCATCTTTCCTACAACTTTTCATTGATTGGAGACATCGCTTACCAGATTCAACAATTGGACGAAAAGAACCCGGCACCCAACACGCCTGCTACTGAAACTCATGCTTTAACCGTTAAAGTAGGCCTCTCTTTTTAATCAAAATTCGACTACTTAGGAAGATAGGGTGTAATGCGGTATTTTTGGGCAACAACAACAGCAAGGTGACAAAGGAAAAAAACGCCAACCACTACCAACTAGCCCCTCCCTCTACCTCGGGGAAGTGGTTCTACATCACCCTGTTGGTTACCTTCCTGGGTAGCTTCTGTTTGTATTTAGCTACGTTGGCTCCTTCGGTCACTTTTGAAGACAGTGGCGAATTGATTGCTGCCGCATACCGGTTGGGCATCCCGCATGAGCCGGGCTATCCTTTGTACGTTTTATTGGGCAAGTTATTTTCATGGCTTCCGATTGGTTCTGTGGCTTACCGACTCAATTTGATGTCTGCCTTTTTTGCTGCGTTGAGCAATACATTCATCGCCTATGCTGCATTGCTGGTATTTGGAAAAATAGCGGCTGGCACCAACCAAACACTCTATTCTTCATCAAAGCACCCACACCGTCTGGCTTACCTCACCGCCATCGCAACAGCCGGACTGTTTGCCGTGTCATTTGAGCATTGGGAGCAAGCCATTATCACAGAAGTTTACGGACTCAATTCTTTCTTTTTTGCCGTTGTTTTTACGGTGCTCCTACTTTGGGACAGAGAACGAAATGCGGCCATGGGGAACCGTTACTTCTTCCTCTTAATGTTGCTGTTGGGTTTATCGTTGTGCAACCACCACTCCGCACTGATGCTATTTCCAATGGTGGCAGTATTTATGGTCCTAACGGATTACCGGTTTTTGCTTCAGCCCAGGCGGTTGGCGGCCGGGTTCGCTTTTCTGTTGGGAGGGTTGGCTCCTTACCTGTATTTGCCGCTCGCCTCGGCACGAAACCCGGTCATCGATTGGGGAAATCCGGAGAACGGCACCAACTTTTGGCAAACGGTGATGCGCCACCAATACCAGGAAAATAAGGACGAAGTTGGTGGTAGTTTTTCCAGTGATTTAGGGTATTTTTTCTCTGAACTGCTCACCGATCAATGGTGGTTTGTAGTGCCCGTTTTAGCGGTAGTCGGGTTGTGGGTTTTGTTTCGAAACTCCAAGACCTGGTTTGGCGCCATGGTCACGTTTCTGGTGTTCAGCGTATTCATCATGACACAAATTGCTGGGTTTGATGTGGCCAAAACCGGAACGATGGAAGCCATCTCAAAAAGCATTTTCTCAGTAGCCTACATTCCTGCTTATATGGCCATTGCCTTGCTTGCAGGAACTGCTATTTTCGCCATCGCCCACAAATGGAACACTCTACCAACATTGACCCTTAGCTTGCCCGGCCTTGCGCTGGTGCTTGTCATGGCTCAGGGTGCTGCCAATTATGGCAAAGTGAACATGCGTGACTATACATTTGCCGACACTTACTCGAACGGCTTGCTCAAAGTTGCCACCCCAAATGCTCTGGTCTTGACCAATTGGGATGCGTACTATTTCCCACTGAATTATCACCAATATGTGGAGGGCCAGCGACCAGATGTAACCGTCATTGATATTCCCTTACTGAAACGAACCTGGTATGTTCAATGGCTCCGGCAACACCATCCTGAACTGGCACAAGCAGCACAAGCTGACATCACCGGCTTTTTAGCAGCCGTGGCTCCATTCGAAGCAGGCGAGGAATACAACGGTCCGCTGATACAACAGCATTACATTGGTATGATCAACACCATAGTGGATCACACCCTCCAATCGCAACACGATGTGTTCTTCACCTTTGTGCCTGAAAAGGCTATTATAAGGAACCTTGATGCAAGGTCTGTTTTAATCGCTTTTCGCGTCAATGGAACGGACCCTAAAAATCCTAATGCGGATCTAGATGTTGATTTGAAAAGCCTCGGTTTGGAGGAGTTTAATACGCCCTTGGCCAAACGGGATCCTATTGCCACTTTCTTTAGGCAATATTATGCTCAGACGATTGCGCTAAGAGCTGTTGGAAAGGCATACCACAAGACTAATCCAGACCCTGAAGCGGGACTGGCCTTATTCAAAGAAGCACTAAAATACGTTGAACCAGATACGCGCGAATACAATGGAATTCGCCAACAAATAAATGCCTTGAGTGATCAGCTGAATACTCGTTAAACAACGATGTTAACGATACGCTTGGGTACTACAATCACCCTCTTCGGTGCATTTCCTTCCAGCCATTGTGCCGAGCGCTCATCGCTCATTACAGCGGCCTCTACTTCTTCTTTCGAAAGCTCAGCACCCAATTCTATTTTGAAGCGCATCTTGCCGTTGAACGAAACAGGATATTGGATGGTGTCTTCCACCAAGTAAGCCGCATTAAATGTTGGAAAGGTAGCATAGGTAATGCTGGAATCGTTGCCCAACAAGCTCCACAATTCTTCGCAAATATGCGGTGCGTGGGGGCAAATCAAAATCGGTAATTGTGCCAAAATTTCCCGCTTGTTGCACTTGAGGTCGGTCAATTTATTCACACACACCATAAAGGCACTGACCAGGGTGTTGAAAGAAAACCGTTCGTTGTCATCTTCCACTTTACGGATCAACTCGTGCAGTGCTTTTAGCTCTTCTTTTCCAGCTGCGTCATCCGACACATCGAAGTTTCCTTCTGCATCGTGGTACAACCGCCAGAATTTTTTCAAGAACTTCACTACTCCATCAATCCCTTTGGTATTCCACGGTTTGGACTGCTCGATGGGTCCCAAAAACATTTCGTGCAAGCGCAAAGAATCCGCACCATAGCGTTCGACCACCTCATCGGGGTTGACCACATTGCCCAGGCGTTTGCTCATCTTTTGGCCATCTTCTGCCTGAATCATTCCCTGGTTGATCAGCTTTTGAGCGGGCTCATCAAACGGCAAATAACCTTTATCGTGCAAAAATTTGGTCCAAAACCGGATGTACAGCAAGTGACCGGTAGCATGTTCTGCTCCACCCATGTATAAATCCACATTGCCCCAATATTCCAACGCTTCTTTCGAAACAAAGGCATCTTCGTTGTGGGGGTCCATGTAGCGTAGGTAATACCAGGATGATCCTGCCCAACCGGGCATGGTGTTGTATTCGTAACGCTCCCCGTCAGCAGGCTTCCAGTTGTCGGCTCGTGCCAAGGGTGGTTCGCCCGTTTCTGTCGGCTTGTATTGGTCTACATCTGGCAAAATTACAGGCAGGTCCGCATTGGTTATCATGTGCGGAATGTCATTTTTGTAATATACCGGGAAAGGTTCTCCCCAATAGCGTTGTCTGCTGAAGATGGCATCGCGCAACTTGTAATTGACCTGACGTTCGCCAATGCCCATTTCTACCATGCGAGTAATCATAGCCGAAATCGCTTGTTTCACCTTCATCCCGTTCAGAAAGTCCGAATTCATCAGCACACCGCCTTTGTCTTCGTTGGCGCCTTCAGAAACATCGGTGCCTTCAATTACCGCAGGAATGGCCAACCCAAAATTGGACGCAAAATCCCAATCGCGTTGATCGCCAGAAGGAACAGACATCACCGCACCAGTTCCATAACCCATTAAGACATAATCACCGATCCACACCGGAATTTTATCCCCCGTAAATGGATGCGTCACGTAGCTTCCTGTAAAAACACCGGTCACCTTTTTGACGTCTGCCATGCGATCCCTTTCGGAACGACCCTTGGCAGTAGTTACATAGACTTCAACTTCCGCCTTTTGTTCAGGGATAGTTAACGTATCGACCAACTCATGTTCAGGAGCAATCACCATAAAGGTGACACCAAAAATAGTATCCGGACGTGTGGTGAACACAGGGAGTTCAATATCCGATTCAGCTACTTTAAAGCGCACATAGGCTCCTTGTGAACGGCCAATCCAGTTTCGTTGAATTTCTTTGAGAGAATCCGACCAATCGATTGTTTCCAAACCATCCAGCAAACGTTGAGCATAAGCCGTGATGCGCAACGACCACTGTTGCATCAACTTGCGTTCAACAGGATAATCGCCCCGCTCAGAAAGGCCGTCTTTTACCTCTTCATTGGCCAGCACAGTCCCCAGCCCTGGGCACCAGTTGACCATCGTTTCCGACAAGTAAGCCAGCCGGTAATTCAACAGTGTGGCTTGTTGTTCTTTTTCATCCATGGCCGCCCATGCGGCAGCATCAAACTCGGGTGTTTCGCTACAACTCGCATTAACGCCAGCGTTGCCTTGCTTTTCAAAAACCTGAACGAGGGCATCGATCGATTCCGCCTTTTTCGAATCGTTGTTGTACCACGAATTGTAGAGCTGGATAAAAATCCATTGTGTCCATTTGTAGAAATCAGGACTGCTGGTGCGCACTTCGCGATCCCAGTCATAGGAAAAACCGATTTTATCCAACTGCTCCCGGTAGCGGGCAATGTTATTTTCTGTAGTAACGGCTGGGTGCTGTCCCGTTTGCAACGCATATTGTTCTGCCGGCAAGCCAAAGGCATCGTAGCCCATCGGATGCAACACATTAAAACCTTTCAATCGCTTGTAGCGCGCATAAATATCTGAAGCAATGTACCCGAGCGGATGTCCTACATGCAATCCCGATCCGGAGGGATAAGGAAACATATCCAACACATAAAATTTGGGCTTTTCTGAATGGTGATCGACTTTGAAAGTCCCATTCTCACTCCAGTAGCGCTGCCACTTTTTTTCAATCTCGGTAAAGTTGTACTCCATGGGAAAAGGCGTTCTAAAACAGGCGTTTTTAGTGCGCGCAAAGTTATAAAAAACTATCTGCTTCCGATAGCCGCAAACGTTGGCTGTGTCGGAATTTTATTAATTTAGTCGCTCATTTACTGAGAGCATCAATTTCGCCCATGGCAGCGTCTGAAGAGAAGTTTAACCGCAGGAGATTGCGGTCGTCTTATTTCACGGTTATTATCAGCATCACTCTGGTGTTGTTGATGATTGGCTTTATGGGGCTCGTCATTCTGCACGCGAAAAAGATTTCTGACCACGTTAGAGAGAACATTGGCTTTTCGATCATCATCAATGAGGATGTGAAAGAGGCCGACATTGTTCAGTTGCAAAAGTCCCTGGATGCTGAGCAGTATGTAAAAGCTTCGAGCTACGTTGACAAAGAAGAAGCTGCCGAAATTCTCCAAAAAGATTTGGGTGAAGATTTCATTGATTTCCTCGGTTACAATCCTTTGCTGCCAACCATTGAAGTGCACCTGAATGCCAATTACGCCAACCCTGACAGTTTGGGATGGATCAAAAAAGATTTGCTGGAGAACTCCAAAATAAAAGAGGTCTACTACCAGGAATCATTGGTGAGTGTGGTCAATGAAAAACTAAATTTCATCAGCATCGTGTTGCTGATTTTCAGCATTGTGTTGCTGGTCATTGCAATTACTCTCATCAACAACAGCATTCGACTTTCCATTTATTCGAAACGGTTTGTGATAAAAAGCATGCAGTTGGTTGGAGCGACACAATCGTTCATTCGCACGCCATTTGTACTCAAAGGAATTTCGCACGGCATCTTCGGAGCCTTGCTGGCAATTTCGGTATTGGTAGCCGCTGGCTACTATGTGCGCAAGGAATTTCCTGAATTAATTGATTTACAAGACATAGAATTATACGGAGCAGTCTTTGGAATGGTCCTGTTGGTGGGTATCTTTATATCCTGGATTTCAACCACGTTGGCCGTTCGAAAATTCCTCAAGATGAAATCAGACAAATTATACTAAGAACCTATGAGCAAATCAAACGATCCAAGCCAATTGGCCTTTAAAAAGGAAAACTACATTTTGCTGGGTGCAGGTGTAGCTGTCTCGTTACTGGGCTTTTTATTAATGTCTGGTGGTGGTTCTGAAGACCCCAATGTATTCTCTCCTGAACTCTTCAGTTTCAGGAGAGTGACCCTGGCTCCATTACTCGTTTTGGGCGGTTACGGCATGGTCCTTTATTCCATCATTAAAAAGCCGAAGCAAGCAGGAGCAGATGCTTCTGAATAGCAGCCTGTCCCCTCTTATTTAACTCTATTATCCACCGATTTTTTTTCAATGTCTGTACTGGAAGCATTGATCCTGGGCATCATTCAAGGTCTTACAGAATTTCTGCCTGTTAGTAGCAGCGGACACCTCGAACTGGGCAAAGCGCTGCTTGGTATAGAGGCCAGCGAAGACGTTACCTTTACCGTTGTTGTGCACGGGGCTACCGTGCTGAGCACCATCGTTGTGTTTCGCAAGGAGATCCTCGAACTAATAACCAGCTTGTTTCAGTTCCGTTGGAATGAATCCACACAATACGTTTCTAAAATTTTGTTGTCGATGATACCAGTTGTCATCATCGGGTTGTTTTTCAAAGACGAGGTAGAAGCACTCTTTAACAACAGTGTGCCCCTGGTTGGCTCGATGTTGTTGGTAACAGGTGCTTTGCTGGCATTTACACATTATGCCCCTCAAACGACCAAAGGCATTACGTTCAAAAATGCTTTCATCATTGGACTGGCCCAGGCGGTGGCGGTACTGCCGGGAATCTCCCGTTCAGGCTCGACCATTGCAACGGCCCTGCTGTTGGGAGTTGACCGCCAAAAAGCTGCAAAGTTTTCCTTTTTAATGGTGCTCGCTCCTATTCTGGGCGCCAATGCCAAAGAAATTATGGACGGGGGGATGGCGGCAAGCTCCATTGAAGCCCTGCCGCTCATCATTGGTTTTATCGCTGCCTTTGTTTCAGGTGTATTGGCCTGCACCTGGATGATCAAGTTAGTCACCAAGGGCCGCCTCATCTATTTTGCCTACTACTGTTTTGCGGTGGGCATTGTGTCCATATCACTGCACTTCTACTTAAAATGAGTGCCTACGACTTTGTTGCGGGTGAGCTGCTGCTCATAGACAAGCCCCTGGAATGGACCTCTTTTGACGTGGTCAACAAGGTGCGCAATGCCGTGTTGAGAACACTGGAACAAAAAAAAATTAAGGTGGGCCATGCAGGAACGCTCGATCCGCTGGCAACAGGCCTGCTGCTCATTGGCACTGGCCGGATGACGAAAAAAATCAATGAGCTGTTAGTCCTCGATAAAGAGTATACCGGAACGATTTTACTGGGTGGCACCACACCTTCTTTCGACCTGGAAACAGAAGTGGATGCTACGTTTCCTACTGACCAACTTACCGAAGAAGGCATTTTAGCTGCGGCCAAACGACTTACCGGGTCCATTGTACAGACACCTCCTGCCTTTTCGGCCAAAAAGATCAAAGGAGAACGGGCCTACAAAAAGGCGCGCAGAGGAGAAACAGTTGAACTAAAAGGCAACAATGTGACCATCGATACTTTTGAAATTACCGCCATTCGCGGCCCAGAAGTAGATTTTCGCATCGTTTGCAGCAAGGGCACCTACATTCGATCCATCGCCCATGACCTGGGTAAGGAGCTTCAAAATGGAGGGCACCTTACCAAGCTTTGCCGCACCCGCATTGGCACCTACCACCTGGCCGATGCCCTGCCACTCAACGACTTCGTTTCTGCCTTAGACAACGGCTAACAGGGACTATTAGCAATTGCTTTTTCTAATTGCCACAAATAGCACGTTTTTTGCACAATATTTCATAAATTTGCAGCCTTCTTTTTTTCGATGGACCGCTACACTTTAAAGGATTTTTAGCATGAAGCTATCTCAGTTTAAATTCGATTTACCCGAAGAATACATTGCTCAATATCCCTCTGATTCCAGGGATGAATCTCGTCTGATGGTTGTCCACAAGGACTCTGGAAAGATTGAACACCGTGTGTTCAAAGACGTGTTGGAGTATTTTGACGATGGCGATGTGATGGTGCTTAACAACACCAAAGTATTCCCTGCACGGTTGTATGGTAACAAAGAAAAAACCGGTGCCAAAATCGAAGTTTTTCTGTTGAGAGAACTCAACCGCGAAAGCCGTTTGTGGGACGTGTTGGTTGATCCAGCCCGTAAAATCCGTATCGGCAACAAGCTTTACTTCGGTGAAGATGATTTGTTGGTTGCTGAAGTTATTGACAACACTACCAGCCGCGGACGGACACTCCGCTTTTTGTTTGATGGTCCTTACGAGGAGTTCAAAAAGACCATCGAGTCTTTGGGACAAACACCTTTGCCAAAATACATCCACCGTGATGCGGAAGCTGCTGACCAGGATCGCTACCAAACGATTTATGCGTCAGAAGAAGGAGCCGTTGCAGCTCCAACTGCAGGTTTGCACTTCAGTCGCGAGTTGATGAAGCGCATGGAGTTGAAAGGTGTTGATTTCGCCAACGTGACATTGCACGTAGGTTTGGGAACTTTCCGCCCTGTCGAGGTAGAAGACCTGACCAAGCACAAGATGGATTCGGAACAAATTGAAATTCCTGAATTGTGTACGCAAAAGGTAAACTCAGCCAAAGACCGAAAAAGCAGAATTTGTTCTGTTGGAACTACTTCCATGCGGGCCATTGAGTCTTCTGTTTCTACAGATGGCTACCTGAAGCCTTATGCGGGATGGACCAACAAGTTCATTTTCCCTCCATACGAGTTCAGCATTGCTGATTCGATGATTACCAACTTCCACACACCTGAATCAACTTTGTTGATGATGGTTGCAGGGTTCGGTGGTTACGACCTGATTATGGAGGCCTACCAGCAAGCTATCAAGGAGAAATACCGCTTCTTCTCCTATGGCGATGCGATGTTAATCATCTAATCTTTCGAAGGGAGTTCATCCCTACATTGTGATCGGGACAGAATACGCACTAATTGTTGCAGGAGGCCGGGGTACCCGCATGGGGCTTACCGTTCCAAAACAATTTTTGTTGCTGCATGACCGTCCCATTCTCATGCATACCATTGCTGCTTTTGTGCAGTACAATCCGGCTATTTCGGTTGTTTTGGTATTGCCTGCCGATGAGCAAGAACAGTGGCAACAACTCTGTGAGCAACATCATTTTGATATTCCTTGCAAAATTGCCAATGGTGGCGCGACCCGTTCGGAATCTGTTCAAAATGGGTTGGCCCTGGTGCCTGCGGACTGTGTGGTTGGCATCCACGATGGTGTGCGGCCGCTGGTGAGTGAAGTAGCCATTCAACGATGTTATCAAACGGCCTCGGAAAAAGGCAATGCCATTCCCATCATGCCGGTTGTCGAATCCATGCGTCAAACGGAAGGCACCGCCAGCAAAGCAGTCAACCGCAATAATTTTTGTCTGGTGCAAACACCTCAATGTTTTCGAAGTGAGCTTATTCAGGCGGCTTATGCCCAATCTAACTCCGAATCTTTCACAGACGATGCCACGGTTTTGGAAAACAGCGGTACTGCCATTCATTTGGTAGAAGGAAACCGCGAAAACATCAAAATCACCACAGCTGCGGATTTGCTGATTGCCGAGGCGCTCTTGTAGCTCAAATAGGTTGTACCACCAGACGCTATTGACATTGTAAAAAAGAAGGGTATTGCTAGTCAGATGCAATATAAGCGTACGTCATCCGTTGATTATGGACTAGCCCCTCCCATTAACCTTGATCCTTATTTTATGAGTCCTTAATTGAACCTTATTGGGTACTGTTGTTGTGCCTTAAATTTTCTAGCCCCAATAAGAGAATAATTAAACCAAATGAACTTATTATGAATGCAAATTTTGAAGTGCAATTGCACAATAGTTGCGTTAGTCATGTACTTAATAATATGACTGCATTGCCAAATTCTGGAGATGAACAAAGCTTCTCCATCCAACAAGTAACTAACTATTTTAACGCCTTCGAATGGACTGTGCCGAATCTTATCTATCCGGACTTTCCCTCAGATCTCAGCAATATCGATCTCGATCTTTTTCTACAGAGCTGGTTGACGAAGGCTTCCGTTTCAATGTCGCCTGAGCTTGCAACCTATAGTAGTAGCTTAATAAGCCTCCTCAGTTCAAGCTCTACCCTAAAGCAATTCTACGATAACTCTAGGAATCTGGTTGAAGGCGCTGAAAGCTCTTTGAGTGCTAATGATTTACAAATTCTTGCAGACGCAACCCATGTTGCAAATAGCAGTTTATCTTTTTGGGTTGGACAAAACGAGGGGGTTTATACCTGGACTGCCGGACTTATTGTTGACCCACCACCCCCACCTGCCTTAGCAGCAATAAATTGGTGGAAGGTAGCAGGAACTGACTTAGTAGGGGGGATTTCCGGTGCTATTATAGCTGGATCGTCTTCAGGTGGTTTGGGAACTGGAGCCGGGGCGCTACTTGGAGCCGCGACAACCTCCACTATTTCAATAATCCACCAGTGGTAATAAATAACTAAGAAAAGTTGATTAAATTGAATTCGGCCGATTGAAAAAATTAATCGGCCGATTAAAATATGCAACCGTGATGAAAAAAAAACAAGCAGGAAAAACTACGGTCATAGTCGGGTCGATCGCTGCACTATTATTGACTTTCGGAATAACAGCTTTCGATTTTACTAAAATGGACCTTGGAGACAACATTAAGGCGTCCGTAATGCTAATCGTGGGGACGGTTCTTTTTGGCTACTTGATTTATTTATTCATTCGGGCAAAATTATAACCTCTATACTTTTTACGGATTGGTCTGTGCAAGACATATCTGCCCGCCTTGTTAATAACTTAATTCCCGCTCCACTTTCATAAACTTTAAATTAGCGCGTTGTAATTAAACACGCTAAACCAATCGTTTTATGAAGTTCTATTGTTACCTCTTACTCACTTTTTTTACCGTTGCCGCATTTCAGCCCGTTCAAGCCCAACGGGGCAAAAATAAGACGGTGATTGAAGCACCGACCTTCCCCATGGATGCCACTGGTCAAATCACCTACACCGAAGTAGTTGATTTAGCGGGTACTCCAGCCACACATTACAAAAAGGGATCGGCTTGGTTTAGTAGTTTTTACAAAAGCCCAAGCAGCGTTATAAAGGAGAAAAACGAACCGGAAAGCATCAACGGTACCGGACGTTTTTTCATCAAATACACCGATCCAAAATCAGGAGCAAAGTCCAATGCCGGTACCATCATGTACGACATAAAGATTGATTTTAAGGAGGGCAAATACCGCTACCTTATCAACCGTCTCGGTGTAAAAAAAGCCTCTTTCTACGGAGTAGAAAACTGGGTCAAAGAAAACGAAGCTGAATACGATGCCAAACATGCAGACTACCTCGTGCAAATTGACGAATACTTCAAGGCATTGGTTGTTGACCTCAAGGCAAAAATGGCCGCAGCACCTGCTGCTACAGGAGACGACTGGTAAGGGCAGCTACTTCTTGCTGAAATAAGGTTATCTTTGCTGGAGATGGAACATCCTGCAAAAACAGATATTCGCACCCTGCCAGAAGCTGATCTGGAAACCTTTTTTAAGGACCATGGAGAAAAGGCTTTTCGAGGCCGTCAGGTCTACGAATGGATTTGGAAAAAATCTGCGCGGTCATTTGAAGAAATGACCAACCTCTCTAAGGCTATTCGAAGCCAATTGACGGAACATTTTGTTATCAACGCCATTGTATTGGCCGATCAGCAACAAAGTGAGGACGGTACAGTAAAATCTGCTTTTAGGTTGCACGATAACCATGTGGTGGAAGGAGTTTTAATTCCCACATCGCAACGGATGACAGCGTGCATCTCGTCACAAGTAGGATGCAGCCTAACCTGTAAATTTTGCGCAACTGGTAAACTGAAGCGGATCCGCAACCTGCAGGCCGATGAGATTTACGATCAGGTTGTCACCATTAAACAACAGGCCGAATCGCTCTACCAGCAGCCACTTTCCAACATTGTCTTTATGGGCATGGGCGAGCCGCTTCTCAACTACAAACAAGTCCTCAAAGGCATTGAAAAAATCACTTCAGATGAGGGTCTGGGGATGTCTCCTAAAAGAATCACGGTTTCCACCGCAGGCATCGCCAAAATGATTCGGCAATTGGGAGATGACCAAACCCGGTTTGGACTGGCCATCTCTTTGCACGCTGCCAACGACAAAAAACGCAGCCAGATCATGCCCATCAATGACCAGAATTCACTGGAGGCATTGGCGGAAGCACTGAAGTATTACTACAAAGCTACTGGGTCTAAGCTCACCTACGAATACATCATTTTTAAAGGTTTCAACGACACCCTTGAAGATGCGCGGGAGTTGGCTGAATTTTGCAAACATGTACCCAGCAAGGTCAACATCATCGAATACAATCCGATCGATGGAGAATCTTTCTTACAAGCTGACACAGAAAAAGTGGACGCCTTTGCCAACTACCTCCAGGCACAAGATATCGTGGTAAAAGTGCGCAGAAGCCGAGGCAAAGACATCGATGCTGCCTGCGGCCAGCTTGCTAACAAAAATGCCGCTACAGAAAAAGTATGATGAGGAATTTTCTATTGGTTGTTGGGTGCTTTTTTCTATCCCTTCCCCTATTGGCACAAACAGTGTCGCTAAATTGGGGCAAGACCAATTACCTCGACCGCAAAGAGGAGATCCAACAAATCATTGGTGCCGACAGCCAACTCATCTATTCCCTGCATTTTCGCAAATCAGGATTCTCCAATCCCGACATCTATAGCATCACGGCCTACGATCGCCAGACGTTGGCGCCATTTTTTTCGAAACCGCTGCCGATGCCACGGGTCAGAAACAAAGAGGCCACCTTTGAAAACATCTTCCTGCTGAGAAACAGATTGGTGCTCATTGCTTCGTTATCGGGTGAAGGATCGTTGACCAGCTCAGCGTATGCCTTTTACCTCGACTCGGGAGTGGTCAGTTCAGACCCACCCCAATTGCTCATAGAAAACGAGCGGCCCACCAAAAAGCGCGAAGGTTCTTTCGACATGAAATTATCAGCAGACACATCCAAAGTGCTGGTGTACTACCAACTCCCATTTTTTGAAGAGAGCAATGAAAGAATTACCCTCGCAGTTTTTGACGACCAACTAAAGCCCCTGTGGTCCAAACTCGTTGATCTGCCTTACCGTGATGACCGGTTTACTGTCACCGAAACCCGGGTTCACAACGATGGTACAGTCTATATTCTGGGTAGAGTTTCGGAAAAGAGACTAAACTGGTCTAACGAAAACCCAGGATTCAAATACGTGCTACTTTGTTATGACCACCGAAAAAGTGCGTTGAAAGAATACAACCTCGACCTTGCTCCCAAATCCATTTCTGGCATCGGGTTTCAGTTTACTCCTGAAAACAAATACGTGGCTGTCAGTGGTTTTTATTCAGAGAATTCACGCTCCGAAGAGGAAGCTGCCGGGTTTCTATTTCTAAAGTTGGATCACGAACGACAACGGGTAGTACAAACTGCTACCACCCCCTTTGACAGAGAATTACTCGCTCGTTTGATGACTCAAAAACAAGTGGAACGCAATCCTGAGTTGCGCAACTTTCAGCTTGCAGTTGTTTTTCCCCTCGAAAATGGACAGACCCTGTTGGTTGCGGAACAAGCCACAGTGCGGCAAATTTGTTTGACCGATCCCCGAACCGGTCTGATATCTTGCAGTGACCAATATAATTTTGATGATTTACTGGTCACAAAGCTTTCTGCCGAGGGAATACCGGCTTGGGTCCGATCCATTCCCAAACGACAATTTTCCACAGATGATGAGGGCCTTTACCTCTCCTTTGTACCGCTTTTCCAAAACGGCACCTTGCACCTGTTTTTTAACAACCACCCCAAGAATAAGGACTTGCCCGACTCAGCTACCCCAAAAATACTGACCAACCCGCGCAAGGCTCACATTGCCCATGTATCCGTCTCAGGTGATGGGGAGGTGAAAAAATCGGTGTTGAAAGAAGAGCAAAATGAGCTCATTTTTGCCCCGAGGCTGGTAGTTTCTCACAACAATTTATCGAATGTGATTGTTTCCTATTCTGCTCGGGCGTATCAGCTGGGACGCTTGCAATTGGAGTAATGGAACTGCGTAATATTGGCGATTTAAATAATTCTTTTATCCCGCATAAAGTAGTAAGTTTGACCCATGGTAAGAAGTCCGAAAGCCTTCTAAAAATAGCCTGTTGAGCGAGTTAAGCAAGATAAAAGCGCCCATTCATCGTGAGATGGCTGAATTTGAGAGCAAGTTCAGGCGATCGATGAAAAGCAATACCCCGCTTCTCGACAAAATCACCCATTACATTGTTAAGCGAAAAGGCAAACAGATCAGACCTATGTTTGTGTTTCTGTCTGCCCGATTGCATGGTGAGGTCATGGAATCTACCTACAATGCTGCTTCGTTGATTGAGCTGCTTCATACAGCCACCCTGGTGCACGATGATGTGGTGGACGATTCGTACGAACGCAGGGGATTTTTCTCGCTAAATGCACTTTGGAAAAATAAAATTGCTGTGCTGGTAGGCGACTTCCTGCTCTCAAAAGGATTGCTGTTGGCTGTCGACAATGGTGAGTTTGAATTGCTGCGCATTGTCACCAATGCTGTCCGCGAAATGAGTGAGGGAGAACTTCTGCAAATTGAGAAGACCCGCAAACTCAATATTGATGAGTCCATCTATTTTGAAATCATTCGCCAAAAAACGGCTACGCTCATCGCTGCGTGCTGCGCCAGTGGAGCACAGTCTGTAGGCATGGACAAAGAAACGGTTATCAAAATGCGGGACTTTGGCGAGAAGGTAGGTGTGGCCTTTCAAATCAAAGACGACCTGTTTGACTACGGCAGTGACACCGGCATCGGCAAACCTACGGGCATCGACATCAAGGAAAAGAAAATGACCTTACCGTTGATCTATGCCATCAACAACGCTTCCAGCAGTCAACGCAGAAAGATTGTCAACACCGTTAAGAACCACCACGACAATCCGGACAAAGTACAGGAAATCATTGACTACGTGTTGACCAGTGGGGGCATTGAATACGCTACGCAGAAAATGCACGAGTATGTGAAAGAAGCCCTGGAAATTCTACACTCCTTTGCCCAAAATGAATCACGGGATTCTCTGGAGCAACTGGTGCTTTACACGGTGAATCGCAATAAGTAACTCCCTTTCACTTATTATTTGAAGGCATCAAAGCCCGTCACATCCATCCCTGTAATAAGCAGGTGAATATCGTGCGTTCCTTCGTAAGTCACAACTGATTCCAGGTTCATCATGTGGCGCATGATAGGATACTCTCCGGTGATTCCCATACCTCCATGAATTTGACGGGCTTCCCGCGCGATGCTCAGAGCCATGTCGACATTGTTTCTTTTGGCCATGGAAACTTGCTGTGTAGTAGCAGTGCCATTGTTTTTCAACACACCTAAACGCCAGCACAACAACTGTGCTTTGGTGATTTCAGTGATCATTTCAGCCAACTTCTTTTGTGTCAATTGGAAGCCTCCAATGGGTTTGCCAAACTGGATGCGCTCCTGAGAATAGCGCAATGCTGAATCGTAGCAGTCCATTGCTGCACCTAAGGCACCCCAGGCGATTCCATAACGCGCTGAATCAAGACAGCTCAATGGCGCACCCAAGCCTGAACGACCTGGCAGTAAGTTTTCTTTGGGAATTTTCACATTGTCAAAAACCAATTCTCCAGTCGCAGAAGCACGCAACGACCATTTTCCGTGCATCTCGGGTGTTGTGAACCCCTCCATGCCACGCTCTACAATCAATCCGTGGATGCGGCCTTCTTCATTCTTCGCCCAGACCACAGCGATGTCAGCAAAAGGTGCATTGGAAATCCACATTTTGGCTCCGTTTAAGATGTAGTGGTCTCCTGCATCTTTAAAGTTGCTGATCATCCCACTTGGGTTGGAACCGTAATCGGGCTCGGTCAAACCGAAGCATCCGATAAATTCTCCACTGGCCAGCTTAGGTAAGTATTTTTGTTTCTGCTCTTCAGAACCGTATTTCCAGATTGGGAACATCACCAGAGAGCTTTGCACAGAAGCAGTTGAGCGAATGCCCGAATCACCTCTTTCCAACTCTTGCATGATGAGACCGTAAGAGATTTGATCCAATCCAGCGCCACCATATTCGGTCGGGATATAAGGGCCAAAAGCGCCAATTTCTGCCAAGCCTTTCAGCAAGTGGCGGGGAAACTCGGCTTTCTCACACGCATCTTCAATAATTGGAGATACCTCTTTTTTTACCCACTCGCGGGCTGAGTCTCGAATCAACTTGTGCTCATCAGTGAGCAAATCATCCATTTCGTAATAATCTGGTGCTTGAAATCGGTCGGTAGCCATACGATAGTTGCTTTAAATCAAGGTGCAAAATTATGGAAAAAAGACAAAGGCAACTTTATCTTTCGGTCCGCAATGCGTAATTACGTTGCATTATTCAATTCAATATTTACTATAAACCAGATGTACCAGAATTTACCGGAATTGTCCCTTTACTCCAATAGGTCTTCCGGGTAATTTTGAGTTATTCAAATTCCTGAAGTGTTATGAAGAAGGCTTTACTGTCAAGCATCCTTGTATTAGGTGGCGTTTTAGCATACAATGCCAGTTACAACTCGGCTCACTCCAATAGCCCTGGAGCTCCCGTCAACGGAGGAGTCGGATACACTGGATCACCAGCTGATGGCAGAACTTGTGGCACCAATGGCGGATGTCATGGTGGCGGTTCTACCAACATGCCCAATTGGGTTACTTCAGATATTCCTGCCACTGGCTATATTCCCGGTGAGACCTACAGCATTTCTGCTACGGTCGAAGAAAATGGAATTACCGTGTTTGGTTTCCAACTTTCACCACAAAATGCAACCGGAACTGTGCTAGGAGATATGACTCCTGTTTCTGGTGCTACTAAATTGCTTGGTAACGGCAATTACATCACGCATGTCCTTGGCAGCACCATAGCCAGCAACTCTAAAACCTGGACATTTGATTGGACCGCTCCGGTAGTTGGGTCAGGCGATGTCACCTTCTACGCTGCATTTAATGCTGCCAACGGCAACGGCAATTTCACTGGAGACAACATTTACGAATCATCGCTTTCCGTGAGTGAAGACCCTTCCGTTGGTATCGGCATTCTTGGCTCCAAAGCAACAGCATCGCTGAGTGTTTATCCAAATCCGGCATCTGAAACGGCTACTATCGCCTGGGAATCAGCAAGCAATGGAGCCGTTGACATTTCGGTGATGGACTTACAAGGAAGACTGTTAACCTCCAAAAAGGTGCAGCAATCACAGACCAACAACCACCAGCTGTCATTGGAAGATTATACCTCTGGTATTTACATCGTTCGACTGACAGACGGAACACAAACTGCAACCAGTCGACTGGTTATTGAATAAATTGAAAGCATTCGAAGTAGGGAAGTGCCCTGTAATAATTAATTGCTGAGAGGAACTTTTAACTATTGGGTTTCCCTACTTCGAATATATTTTCCCGAAGCCTTTCCTTCCACCTTCTTCCAAAGTATCTTTGCTCCGGTCAATTAATCACCGGATTTTACTTTGCTACCAGTTAATTCTTTTCAGTTATTCGCCACAGTGGGTCTGAATCCTGTCAGCACCAATTCGATGGAAGGCACCTTTGAGCCTATCTTGAGAAATACGGTGGACCAAGGTTGGCTGGTACTGCTACTTGTCCTCATTTTTGCGCTGCTGGCCTATGTGAGGGCAGTATACAGCAAACACCTCCGAGAACTCGTCAATGCATTTGCAAGCAACCGGTTTGTGCGTCAAATGATGCGCGAGGAAAAGGCCTTTACCAGCCGCCCTGCCATGGCATTGTCCATTGTTTTTGTGGTCAGCATCAGCCTCTTTTTGACGCTGCTTGTCAAGGAATTCGATGGTTCACCCATCGGTCAAAGTTCGGGATGGGTGCTTTTCGGAAATATGCTTTGGGTAACGGGTATTTACTACATTCTAAAACTATCGATGGCCACCTTGGGTGGACACCTCTTGAAGGTGCGAAACGTTTCCAGCGAGTATATATTCAACCTCCTTCTATTTTGGAAAGTATTGGGGCTAGCACTGCTGCCATTCATCATTGCCGCTTCCTTTTTTGTGTACCTCTCTCCTCCATTTTTTCTGATTGCGGGCAGTCTCACCATCGCCATTTTTTACCTGGTTCGCTTGTTTAAAGAAGTTTACAACACAATGAGTACCACGAATTTTTCTAAATTCTATATTATTTTATACTTTTGCACCCTTGAAATTTTGCCCTTGGTATTCATTTTTGGGTGGATCAAACGTTTCGCCCAGTAACAAAACCAACTGCAACTTCAGGTTTTTCAAGGATAGTTAACTTCAGAAATTAACTAAGCAAAATGCCCGAATTGAAGGTTAAAAGTATACTGGTCTCCCAGCCGAAACCAGAGTCGGATAAGTCCCCTTATTTTGATTTAGCCAAAAAGTTTGGTCTAAAAATCGATTTCAGGCCTTTTATCCATGTAGAGGGTGTGCTGGTTCAGGAGTTCAGAAAAGAACGTATCGCCATTCTCGATCACAGTGCGGTTATTTTCACCAGCCGCAATGCTGTCGATCATTTCTTTAGAATGTGCACCGAGATGCGCATTACCGTTCCCGACACGTTAAAGTACTTTTGTATTTCGGAATCTACCGCCTACTATCTGCAGAAGTACGTTGTATATAGGAAGCGTAAAATTTTCCACGGCAAGCTTACTTTTTCAGATTTGATCGACATGATCAAAAAGCACAAAACAGAAACATTCCTGTTGCCAAGTTCTGACATCCTGAAAGAAGAGATTCCCCGGTTGTTGAACGAAAACAACATCAACTTTACGCGCGGCACTTTTTACCGCACTGTCTGCAGCGATTTGTCTGATTTGGCTGATGTGAATTACGACATGCTCGTTTTCTTCAGCCCTTCAGGAATCAAATCACTGTTCCAGAATTTTCCTGAATTCAAGCAAAATTCTACCCGGATTGCCGCTTTTGGCATGACGACATCGAAAGCCGTTGAAAGCTATGACCTCCACATTGATGTGCGCGCCCCGACTCAAACATCTCCTTCAATGACTATGGCCATTGAGCAATATGTTAAAAAGGCGAACAAATAGCTTCTAAATAATACACTTATTGAAAAAAGGAGATCCCCACAGGTCTCCTTTTTTGTTTTTAGGCCCTTAGCTCGCAGCATTTTTTAACTTTACCCCATGGCCACTTTTGGTAAAGACGAGCGGCTCAGCAGCCGTAAATTGATTGCAGAATTATTTGCTTCGGGCAAGTCATTCTCTGAATTTCCGCTGCGTATTGTTTGGAAAGAAATTGCGGTTCCTTCTCCTTTCCCGGCACAAGTGGTTATCTCCGTGCCCAAAAGAAAAATGAAAAAAGCGGTCGACCGAAACCGGGTCAAAAGGTTGGTGCGCCAAATCTACCGAAACGAAAAACAACCCCTGTACGACCACCTGCAATCAGAAGGTCGGCAGGTCGCATTTATGATCCTTTACTCATCCAATGAACACCCCGTGTTTAAAGAACTTGAAAGTAAAATAATTGTATCTTTATCACGTTTGATAAAAGAATCCAGCGGACCCAATTCTGCCGCGACAAAAACAAACAATCCCTGATTTTGAACCACTCAGGGAAATGAGCACCTAACCATTTTACGATCCATGATGAATGTAGTACGCAAAGCGCTGAAGAGGATAAAACTATTGTTAGCTGTATCAGCCCTGATTGCAGTATCTCTGTTTTCTTACAGTTTTGGAGACGCCTATTTTGAAATCTCCAAAAACCTTGACATATTTTCTTCCCTTTACCGGGAGTTGAACCTCTACTACGTTGATGAAACCAACCCAGGGGAGTTGATGAAAACCGGCATCGATGCCATGCTCAAATCGCTCGACCCTTACACCAACTACATTCCTGAATCAGACATTGAAGACTACCGTTTCATGACCACTGGTGCCTATGGCGGAATTGGTGCCCTGATTCGCAGAAGAGATGAAAATGTGCTTATCGCAGAACCTTACGAGAATTTTCCCGCACAAAAGGCTGGACTTCGGGCAGGTGATTTGATTCTGGAGATTGATGGCAAATCTGCCAGGAACAAGTCGACCGAAGAAATGAGTACCGTACTCAAAGGAACGGCCAACACCAAAGTGAAATTGCTCATCGAGCGTCCCGGAGAAAGTGCTCCGCTGGAGATGGAAATCACCCGCGAAGAAATCAAGATAAAGGATGTGCCCCACTATGAAATGTTGGATGACAAAACGGGCTACATCAAGTTAACTGGATTTCACGAAAGTGCCAGTGCTGAAATCGATGCCGCATTTGAGGAAATGAAAACCAATGGCATGGAATCGCTGGTGCTCGACCTTCGTGGCAATGGCGGAGGACTGTTACAACAGGCTGTACGCATTGTCAACTTCTTTGTGGACAAGGGTGAACCCATTGTAAGCACCAAAGGCAAAGTAAAAAACTGGCACAAGGTACACAAGGCGACAAGTGCTCCGTTGGATGTGACCATGCCCATCGTGGTATTGATCGATGGAGGTTCTGCCTCAGCCTCAGAGATTGTAGCTGGTGCGTTGCAGGATTTGGATCGTGCCGTGTTGGTTGGCGACATCACTTTTGGAAAAGGGTTGGTGCAGCAAACGGTCAACCTTTCTTACAACTCCAAACTGAAGATTACTGTCGCCAAATACTACATTCCAAGTGGCCGTTGCGTACAACGATTAAACTATGCCGATCGCGATGCGGGTGGACGAGCAAAAGTCATTCCCGACTCTTTGATCACCGAATACACCACCAAGAATGGACGCCTTGTTTATGACGGTGCCGGCATTACACCTGACATTTCCGTGGAGGCCGAAGAAGTGAGCAACATCATCCGCGGGCTGGTTTCGGACTACCTGATTTTTGATTACGCCACTCAATTCCGTTTGGAACATGCTTCCATTGCTGAACCAAAAGAGTTCACCATTTCTGACGAAGAATACGACAACTTCAAAAAGTTCTTAAAGGAACAGGAATACGTTTTCTCCTCCAACAGCGAAGACATGCTCGATGCATTGGAAAAAACTGCTGAGGGTGAAAATTACCTGAAATCAGTGGAAGCCGAGATGGAGGCTCTACGCCAAAAACTGATTGCTAGTAAAGGCGATGACATTACTCGCTACCAAAAGCAGATAAAAAATGTGCTGGCGAACGAAATTATTTCACGGTACTACTATCAAAACGGACGGATCAAGTCTTCTCTTTCCATTGACCCGGATGTTAAAAAAGCGCTGGAAGTTCTCCACGACCGTTCTTTATACAACTCAGTGCTAGACGGCAGTTTTGCACAAAAAAACAAGCCCGATAGTAACAGCAATTAACTGCTGAGATTCTCCGGCAGCACCTTGCTGATAACACGATGCGGTGGATAAAACTAACGCCTGAGATTCACCACAAGATTTATCTTGTGGGGCTGGCAATGATGGTCATCGGACTTCCGGTCTCGAAGGTGCTCATCAGCATCAGCCAAATGGTGCTACTGGGAAATTGGCTGTTGGAAGGCCACCTGAAAACCAAGCTGCAACAATTCTGGCAGAACAAAGGAGCGGTGCTTATCGCCTCCATCTTTCTCCTCCACTTACTCGGCCTGCTTTATACCACAGACTTCAACTATGCGCTGAACGATCTTCGCACGAAGCTGCCTCTGTTGATTCTTCCGCTCGTGATGGCTTCTACCAGGAAAATTAGCTGGGAGCAGTTCCAATTAATCTCCGGCCTATACATCGGAGCGGTGTTGGTAGCGACTTTTGTGAGCACATTCATTTTCCTTGGACTGACTGGGGAACACACCAGCGACATCCGTGACATTTCCATTTTCGTTTCGCACATTCGATTCGGACTGCTTATTTGCATCGCCATATTTGGTCTGGTTTACTTTGCTTTTGAGAATGGCAACAACGTTCAGGCGCAGATCGTACAAATCGCCCTTGCTTTCTGGCTGATGCTCTTTATTGTGATCCTGGAATCCATGACGGGCATAGTCATTCTTTTAGCTACCGGATATTCCCTGTTGCTGTACTTGTTGCTTTTCAAAAAAGTCTTGCGCAAACGGTGGATGACGTTTTCGACTGTAGGCCTGTTGGTGCTCGCTCCCGTTCTTTGTGCTAGTTACCTGGGACAGCACGTTGCCAATTTTTACGACACTGAAACTCCCGATTACGCAACGTTGGATAAGCAAACTCCCTACGGAGAAGTTTACCGTCACCACAAAAAGAAAAAGCAACTGGAAAACGGGCATTACGTGTGGACCTTTGTCGCCTGGAAGGAATTAGAAGCCACCTGGCACAAACGCAGCGACCTGCAATTCTGGGGTAAAGACCTCAAAGGACAACCCATGCATGCCACCTTGATCCGTTTCCTGGCTTCTAAGGGCTACCGCAAGGATGCTGATGGTGTGAATCAACTTTCACGGGAAGAAGTGGTAGCCATCGAAAACGGAACCGCTAACGTGCTCTTTATGGGTAATAAATCCATTCAAACGCGTATTTACCAGATTATCTGGGAATTCGACAATTATAAAAATGGTGGGAACCCTGAAGGCAACTCAGTAGCCCAACGGTGGGAGTTTTGGAAAACAGCGTGGTCCATTATCCAGCAAAATCCTGTCATTGGTGTCGGAACAGGAGATGTAAAATTGGCGTTTCAGGAGGAGTATGAACGTTCGCAATCTCCGTTGTCTGAGAAATACCGTTTGCGCGCGCACAACCAATACCTGACCCTCGCAGTCGCTTTTGGCTTCGTTGGGTTCATTTGGTTTTTGTTTGCCTTCCTGTATCCCATGATACACCTGCACAAGACAGGCGACTACTTCTACATGATATTTTTTCTGATTGTTTCGCTGTCTATGTTCAACGAGGATACGCTGGAAACACAGGTGGGTATCTCCATTTTCGCTTTCTTTTCTTGCTTCTTTTTGTTTGGAATAGCCCCCAAAAGCAAAAGTTCCTAGCGCAATAATTCGCGGTAAATCTGTGCTGTTTTTTCGGCCGTTGCCTCCCGTGAAAAGGTCAAGGCCTTTTGCCACGCTCCTTCCACCAGGCTTTGGCGCAATGCTGCATCATTCAAAAGTTCTGTCACCTGTTGTGCCAAAGAGGCCGCATCACGCACCTCACTGAGCAGGCCCGTTTTGCGCGGCACCACCAACTCAGGGATGCCCCCGGCATTGGTCGCTACCACAGGAACCTTCGAGGCAAACGCATCGATGATGGAGGTTCCCAACCCTTCCGTTTCGGAGGTAATCAAAAACACATCGAGCTCTGGCAGCACTTCCGGAATGTCTGTTCGAAAACCGGTGAAGATGATATGAGCACCCAGCTGTTTGGATCGAATATAGGCTTCCAGCTCTTCCCGAAGGTGTCCTTTTCCAATGATAAAATACCGGGCATTCAACCCCGATTTCACCAGAATTTCAACCGCATCAATAAACGTAAAGTAATCTTTGTGTGGAGCCAGTGCCGCCACATTTCCCACCAGCCAGGTAGCTGCATCGATGTTGTATTCTTTGCGCAACCGCCCCTCAATTTGTTTGTTCTCGAAACGCGACAAATCAACTCCTGAATGAACTGTTGTCAGCAGGGATTTGTTGCGAATATCCCGTCCAGTTATTTCCTTGATAGCATCAGAAACACACACAATTTTCACAATGGATGGGTGGTTGTATTTCCACTTGGAAAGGAAGGATTTGCTCACGGGGAAATCGACTCTGCGACTCACTACAATCGGAGTAGTATTGCCAAAAAGTGCTGCCATCACCGCAAACGTGTGCGCATGCGAATCGTGCACATGGATCAATTGAATTTGGTGTTGCTGGCATACCTTCTTGATATTCATGGCAAAGGATGGGTCTACCCCCCCCCTTTTCTTCCAGGCAAAATGGTTCGCTCCTTCCTGCTTGCAATAGAGGTGCATTTCTGAACCGAGGCGACAGGCGATAAACTGCTCCGCGCCTTTTCTCCGCATCTCTTCAAATAAATAGGCCAACTGCTGCTCCCCTCCGCGCCATGAAGCGGGAGTTGAAACATGCAAAATGCGCATGGGCCTATCGGAGCTAGTGTTGTTGATTTCCTGCAGCTTTTTGAAGTTGATACAACTTGGAATATTTAAGGTAGGTGGCTCGGGCAGAAATAGAACAAATCAACAGGCCGTAATAGCCATCTAAAAAACCTCGGTGCATGAAATAGTTGCGGATAAACTTAGCCATTGGGCTCACCAAAATACGCACCCAACTGGAACGCTTCCCTTCTTTAAAGGCTGCGAGCGAGGAAATATCCGTAAACTTTTTGACTTGCGCCCTGTGCTCGTCTACCGTGTAAAAGGTGTAATGCAGTAAATCGCCAACCAGGTGTTGGGAGCTTTTGGGATCATCCAACAGGTATAAATCATGCGGATTGCTACCGCCCCATTTCCCCCGACCTTTTCGAAACAGCCGCATTTTCGTATCGGGGTACCATCCGGAATGACGAATCCATTTACCGCAATAATTGGTGAGTCGATTGAACTGGTAACCATCCAGGCTCAACCGTTCTTTTTCGGCAAGAATGGATTGTTTCAATTCTTCTGACACCTCCTCATCGGCATCAACCGAAAGGACATAGTCAAAGTTTGCTTGCTGCCAGGCATGATTCTTTTGCTCAATGTGTCCTTCAAATGGATGGGTCACAAACGCAGCGCCCTTCTCCCTGCAAATCGCTTCGGTTTTATCTGTAGAAAAAGAGTCCACCACGATTATTTCATCCGCGATGTCCACCAGCGAGTCCAAACACCGGCCGATGTTTTTCTCTTCGTTGAACGTAATAATGACTGCTGATATTTTTGGCATTTACTCGTAGTAATAAACGCGTTTAACCCTTCTTGAGATACCTGCCAGTATTTCATAAGGTATTGTGTTGAGCGATTGTGCCAACTGCGCAATGGGCTGGTGCTCTCCAAAAACTTCTACCTCATCTCCTACCTGGGCATCAACTCCCGTGATATCAAGCATGCACATGTCCATGCACACATTGCCAATGATGGGGACTTTTGTTCCGTGGATGACCATCTTTCCAACTCCGTTGCTCAATGCCCGACTTAGGCCATCGGCATACCCTATCGCCACTGTGGCAATTCGCACAGTATGCGCTGATTTTCCCCTGCGGCCGTAACCAATCGTTTCTCCTGCCGGGATTTCCTTCACTTGTGAAATAACGGTTTTTAATCGGCTCCCATTTTGTAATTGGTTTTGAAAACTACTTTCGGAGCTAACCCCATAAAGGCCGATACCAAGTCGCACCATATCCAACTGCGCGTCACCAAACCGCACAATGCCGGACGAATTAAGAATGTGTCGCAGCACCTTGTTATCGCATGCATTGACAACTCGTTCGCTCATGCGTTCAAATTTTGCCAGTTGCTCACGGGTGAAATCATCGTGCGCTGCCTCATCGCTGGCAGCCAGGTGAGAAAAGACAGATTGCACCTGCAAATGTGAAAGTGGTTTTAATGTCTCCAGCAAGCGTGCAATCTCGTGTTCTTCAAAACCAAGGCGGTGCATGCCTGTGTCTAACATAATGTGGATGGGGAAGGGTTTACTTTTGCCCTCAATCCAGCCGCTTCTTTGTACCGCTTTGCCAAAGGCCTGCAACAATTCCAACCGAAATATCTCTGGCTCCAACCGGAAGCGAATCATTGCATCAAAACTGCGTTTTTCTGGACTCATCACCATGATGGGCAGCTGAATGCCTGCCTTGCGCAATTCGATGCCCTCATCGGCATAGGCCACCGCCAGATAATCTACCTGGTGAAACTGCAAAACATTGGCAATCTCATAACTTCCGCTACCATAGGAAAAAGCTTTCACCATGGCCATCAATTTGGTGCCCGGCTGAATTTGAGCACGAAATTGATTGAGGTTGTGCACGATGGCATTGAGGTTTATTTCGAGTACCGTTTCGTGGTTTTGCTGCTGCAAAAGGGCACTGAGTTGTTCAAATCCGAATTTTCGGGCTCCCTTGATCAAGATGGCCTCATCCGAAAATGAACTCAATCCATGCTCGGCTATCAATGCTTCCCTCGAAGGGTAAAAGTGTTGCTCGGTGACTTTAAATAACTGCGCGTATTTTGCCAGCTTATCGCCTACTCCAATTAACCTGGCAAGTCCCGAATGATTGACCAAAGCGGCAATGTCTGCATACAAAGCGGCCTCATCGCGAGACGACTCTAGCATATCAGACAAAATCAGCGTTTTGACGGAGTGTTGTTGCTGTTGCTTCAATAGATCCAAAGCAACTTTGAGCGAACCTATGTCGGAGTTGTAACTGTCATTGATGATGGTGCAATGGTTGATGCCTTCCTTCAATTCCAACCGCATGGCAACGGCCGTTAATTCGCTCATCCTTTCAGCAATGACGCTGTCAGACAAGCCAAAAAACAAACAAACGCACCAACAATGCAAAGCATTTTCAATGGAGGCTTCATCGGTAAAAGGAATCCGGATGCTGCGCAACTCTCCTTGATAAGTTCCCTCTATTTGTGTCGCCAATCCTTGTTTTTGAAGGTGTATGATTTGCAAATCTGCCTTGCCCAATCGTGACCAGGTAAATTTCCCAACTGACCTCAAATGGTCAGCACCCTCAATCGCGGCAACAATATCTTGCTGATCGCGGCAATAAAACAGTGTTTTTACACCGGTAAATAGCAACAGCTTCTCCTGAATTTTCTCCGATACCGAATCAAAGTTCTCCGCATGAGGTGAACCGATGTTGGTGAAAATGCCCAGCGATGGTTGAACAATTTGGTGCAGCCTCGCCATTTCCCCTTTTTTGGAGATGCCTGCCTCAAAAATGGCCAGGTCGGCTGAGTCATCCAGCAACCAAACGGACAACGGAACGCCTACCTGAGAATTGTAACTTTTAGGACTTCGAACGACCTTTCTCTCGTTGCCCATTAGCTGGTGCAACCACTCTTTCACAATGGTTTTCCCATTGCTCCCCGTGATACCAATAACGGGTATTCGATGCTTTAGACGGTGGTATGTTGCCAATGCCTGTAGCGCAGACAGCACTTGCGGAACCAGGATGAAGTTTCCCTCCGCAAGGGATTGTATGTTGGCAGGGTATTGTTCTACGACAAAGTTGCGAACGCCCTTTTGATAAAGGTCATTGAGGTAGCGGTGGCCATCGTGTTGCGTTCCTTTGATGGCGAAAAAAAGTGCCTCCGAAGCGGTGTATAACTTACGGCTATCAATGAGCAAATCATGGACCACAGCTTGTTGATCAAAGGCCCGAAGCTCTCCTTGCAGAATTTCGTTGATTTTCTCGATGGTGTAGGAAACAGCCGCCATTATTCTTCCTCCGATTCACGGTTGAGAGTCACCTGATCTTCCTCGTTCGCGTTTTGGAAACAGGAGCGGCACAAGGCCTCGTAACTTTCTGTTTCTCCCAGGTGCACCAATTCAGATGCGACATTTGTTCGGTGCGATTGGTTGGCGAGGTTTCCACAACGAATACACACCGCGTGTACTTTGGTCACATATTCAGCGGTTGCCATCAAAGCTGGTATCGGACCAAAAGGAACTCCTTTGTAATCCATGTCGAGCCCAGCGACAATGACCCTCACACCAGCCGCAGCCAATTCGTTGCATACGTACACAATGCCATCATCAAAAAATTGAGCTTCGTCAATGCCAACCACGTCTACATCGTTGGCCATTAGAAGTATGTTGGAAGCGGCAGGTACAGGAGTGGAACGAATTGCATTGGAATCGTGCGAAACAACTTCTTCTTCGCTGTAGCGGGTATCTACCTGAGGTTTGTAGATTTCCACTTTTTGACGCGCCAATTCAGCTCGCTTTAACCTGCGAATCAATTCCTCAGTCTTGCCTGAAAACATAGAGCCACAGATTACCTCAATCCACCCTGTCTTTTCACCCGGTTTTCCGGTATTCTCTAAGAACATTGACGCTTTATTTATACCTTTACTGGTGGTCTTGAAATTTCGAACCGACCAACACAAATCTAAGTAAATTTCGTTGGTTCATTCTTTGTAATTTGCCGAAAAGGGAGCTATGGGCACTGTGGAAAAAGCCTTAACAGAAAAGATGGTATTGTTGGCACAACTGGTTGCCGAACAGACACGGATATTGGACGAGGGCGGCCTGTCAGATACGACACAAATTACCGTTTTACTCAGTCGAATTTCAGAGCTTCAGGAATCTGCTGCGGCATTGAAATTCATCTCCGAAAATTCAGAACTGCTCACACCCAAAGTAGAAGAGACTGCTGAGGTAGAGGCTGCTCCTGTTGTTGAGCCTGCACCATTGGAAGAACAACAAGCTCCAATCACAGAAGTGCCTGAAACAATTGCACCAGCGGAGATCACTCCCGATCCAGAGCCGAATGAAGCTGTGGTGAATGAAGCTGCGCCAGAAGAAGTGCCAGAACCAACACCTGAACCAGCCCCCACTTCAGTAGCAGACACCCAGGAAGTAGAGTCCCATTTTCAGGACTTTGGCATCGAGAAAAATAATTCCGGCCGCGAAATCAATGAGAATACCACTTCCGAGGAGAGCTTGTTTGACCGTTTCAAGAAACAACCTGTCACCAACTTAAAAACGGCTATCGGCCTGAATGAGCGGTTTCAGTTTACCAACGAGCTTTTTAATGGCGATATGGAAGCTTTTAACCGGGCATTGGAGGAGCTGAACTTCATGGAGAGTTACGAAGATTCTCAACGATTGATCAACCTTCAATTGGCTTTGCGCTACAACTGGCAAGACGAAAATGAATCGGTGGCGGCTTTTAGGGAGCTGGTCGATCGAAAATTCCTCGCGCAATAAATTCCTACGTTTTGAAACGCACTGCCCCCTTTTTGCTTTGTGTCCTGGTTTCTCTTTTGGGCTTGCAACAACAGCTGAAGGGGCAAAACATTGACTTTGCCCGACAACTGGTTGATACCTTGAGCGCCCCTGGCATGCATGGTCGAGGTTACAGTTTTGAAGGAGACAAAGTAGCCGCAGCTTTTATTCAGCAGGAGTTTAAAAAAGCAGGCTTGCGATCCTTCCGGGATTCTACTTACTACCAGGATTTTTCCATGCCGGTGAATGTATTTCCGGGTGCCATGCACGTTGCGCTGGACGACCGTTCATTGGTTCCAGGAGTAGATTATCTTTGTGACCCGGAGTCTGGCGGAAACAAAGGCACCTTCCCTATCGTGCCCATGAAAAGTTCGAAAAAGGGGCGCACCAACTTGTCAGGAAAGTTTTTGTCCATTGATTTGCGAGGTATTAAAGACAAGCAAGAGCTTGCCATGTTGCAATCGTTGAGGAACAACCCATTTCAGGCCAGCGGCATTCTTTTTATCACCGACAAAAAATTAAACTTTGGTGCTTCCTCACAGGCCAGAGGATATGTCATTTTGACCATCTCCGGGAAGGCCTTTCAAGAAATTCCCCAAGAAATTACGGTTGACATTGACCGCACCTACCAGGAAAATTATCAGTCTCAGAACGTCATTGGCTACATCCCCGGAACCCACCGTTCAGATTCCTTCATTGTTTTTTCCGCTCATTACGACCACCTCGGGCACATGGGAAAAGCAACCTATTTTCCTGGGGCAAATGACAATGCAAGTGGCACAGCCATGCTCATCGATTTGGCCAATCATTACGCAAAAAAACCTCCCAGATATTCCATCGCTTTCATGGCTTTTTCTGGCGAAGAAGCCGGACTGATTGGTTCGGAATATTACACCCGTGAGCCCTATTTTAACCTGACCCAAATAAAGTTTTTAATCAACATCGATTTGATGGGGAATGGAGAGCACGGCATCACCCTGGTGAATGGGAAGAAACACCCCGAGACCTTCCAGCAGGTGGTAGCTCTCAACGAAAAGCACGGTTATTTGAAAGAGGTAAAAGCGCGTGGCACAGCCGCCAATAGCGACCATTACTACTTCTCAGAAAAAGGTGTCCCCGCGTTTTTTATCTATTCGCGGGGAGCACACAAAGCTTATCATGATGTGGAGGATACTGCCTCCAATTTACCGTTCAGCGCATATTCGAACTTGTTTCAGTTGATCGTTCGGTTCGCTGATGGATTGGTTGTCCCTTAGATAGGTTTCAACACAGCAGTTCCATCCATGTGATAGAAATGCGCCATTTCCGCGTTATCACGATCTTGTTCAGCCAATTTAATTTCCTGGCAATCTGATTGAGCATACCAAGCTCTGTTTTCAGGCTTAAAGACCAATGCAACTTCTTCTCCCTCGCCTTCACTAACAATTTCTTGCACGTGCATGCGGTTCTGAGTAGCAGTCAACAGATAAGTTTTGCCTTCGTAGCACACTTCTTGCGTTTCAACTTCTCCAGGGGCCATACTAATTGGGTTTGCACCTGTCCAAAATTCGATGACGTTGAGGATCGTAAAATCTATCAATCCGGCAAAACTATAAACTATTCCACCTACCCAAAAGACAACACTTTTCAGAAATCGACCACCAACGTCATCGCCTCCGATGGAATCATTGAATTCGTATAGGTTACGGACAAGTGAAAATGAGCCAAAGCAACCGGAAAGGGTTACTGACATGAATACAAATAGCGAATAAGTGAGGAATTTTTTAATGCTTTTCATGAAACTGGATTTAAGTATATGTATTGGGAACTATGCAGCAACAAGGTATAGATTTCCCCTTTTGAATGAAACCAGTAGCATCATATTTTGACATAAAAAAAGCAGCGACATTCCGAATGTCGCTGCTTGCTAAAATTAATTCTTTGATTACTAGCGCAAAACAGTAATGGCGCCTTTCTTCTCTATCTTTTTCATTTCTTCACCATCCTCATAGAGAACCCGCACGATGAAAAAGTAGGTCCCACTGCGAACATTGGCTCCATCCAAATCTCGCCCTGTCCAGGCAGATTCAAGATTGTTGGAACGATAGACCTCTTTTCCAGAACGTTCCATGATGGAGATATATACCGATGTCGCCTCGGCACCACGAAAAAAGGGCTTCCACTCATCGTTGATTCCATCTCCATTAATGGTCATGACCTTGTTGATTTCAACTTCTGCGGTGGTCGGTGTTTCAATTTCTTCTTCTACCGTAATGGAAATGTGTTGCTCCCCTTTAATCCCATCCCCATCGGTCAGTGTGAGCACGACATCGTAGACGCCAGCCTCATTAAAAATATGGAAAGGGCTGTGTATCATTGCTGCGGGAGACCCATCGTTAAAGTTCCACTGCCATCCTTTGGCCCGAACATTTCCCATTTCCTCAAATTCAAATCCGACTTCAAAAGGAGCAACTCCTTTTAATCCTGTAGTGGAAATAGACGCTTCAATTGTTCCTCTTTCTACCTGTAAATTCCTTAAAGGACTTTCTTCAGGAGCCTCCTCTTTTGCCTTAACTGATTCCGTTGCCCTATCTTCATCTATCGAAGCATTGTTATCAGTTTCAACTACTGAAGCAGGAGTTGATGACGGGTCAGCATTATTAGTAACGCCAGCAGATATAGCTCCATCACCAGAAGTGGGAGAAGATCCATCAGTAGAAGAAGAGGTCGTTTTGAAGTCTGTCTCATCAGCATTGGAAAGTGCCTCCTTGGCATTTACAGCTGCTTCATTCACCGTGCTCACTTTAGGCGAAGTATTATTATCAGCCGTTGTTTCCGCCTTCGTAATAGTAGGAGTAGCAGTCAAAACAGCTTGCTCTGTTTTAGGAGCGTTTTGTGGCACAACCACCTCTTCTACAGGCGTTTGCTGTGCCAGGGGCTGACTATCGTCAGAAAAAGAGACAATGGCCCAGGTGCTAACGGCAACGGTGACTACCACAGCACCTGCAGCAACCATCATCTTGCCCGTTGTAAGCGCAGTCGCTTTGGCAACGGTTGTCGCGGAAGAAGCATTGGGAACAACTGCTCCCTGTTGCAATCCATTTTGGATATTTGACCAAGCCTTGGGGCTAACATCAGCCTCAAAGTGGTCAAAAGCCTCTTGGAAAAGCTCTTCCATATTATTGAATTCCGGATCTTTCACCTTTATACTGTTTCTCGTGAAGGAATTAAATTTCGCAAATAGGCCTTGGCCTTTCTGTACTGCGATTTGGAGGTACTCTCGGTAATCTCCATTTGATCAGCAATCTCTTTGTGCGAATACCCTTCTATAGCAAATAAGTTAAATACTGTTCTATAACCTGATGGTAACTTTTGTATAATACCAAGCAGATCTTGTGCTGCAATGCTGGATATCACGTCTTCTCCCGAAGCAGTTAAAAAACTCGCTTCATCGATCTCCACGTGTTGCCGTGAAATCTTATTCTTTCGGTAACTGTCCAAAGCCGTGTTCACAATTGTTCTGCGTACCCATCCCTCAAATGACCCTTTCCCTTCGTAACGGTGTAAGTTTTGAAAAATTTTGATAAAACCGTCCTGTAGAATATCCTGCGCCTCGTCCTGTCCTCCCGCGTATCTCAAACAAACTCCCATCATCTTTTTGGCAAATTGATCATAGAGCTGCCTTTGAGCAACTGCGTTTCCGGCTATGCACTTTTCGATTAGCTGCTCATCCGTCATCGCTACAATTCCTATTACCAAGATGAAAGTACGCCTCTAAAAGTTGCCTGAGGATAATTATTATTTCTTTCTGATAGCTCAATTACTGTCTCGTTCAAGGCTCAATCTTAGCCTTCTTTATTAAAGGTAACAAAATATTCGCCTTGAAAGTCTGCCAACTTACTGGTAATGCCTTAGCGAATAATCTTACTTTTGCCCGTATACCGCGCTTCAACGGCTTGCTTATGTCACAACTTTACCTCGTCCCAACTCCTATCGGAAACCTTGAAGATATTACGCTTCGGGCCCTGTCCATTTTAAAATCAGTGGACGGTATTTTGGCAGAGGACACCCGGCAAACCATCAAGTTGCTGCGGCATTTTGAAATTGAAAAACCCCTCCACGCCTACCATCAGCACAACGAGCATAAAATCACCACCAACATCCTGCAACGGTTGCAACGCGGTGAAACATTGGCTTTGGTGAGCGATGCAGGCACACCTGCCATTTCCGATCCCGGATTTATGCTCGTTCGGGAATGTGTTGCAGCAGGCATTAAGGTAGAATGCCTTCCTGGAGCTACCGCTTTGATTCCAGCGCTGGTTAACTCGGGTTTGCCCAACGACCGGTTCTATTTCGAGGGATTTCTACCGCATAAAAAGGGCCGCAACAAACGTTTGCAGGTGTTAGCCGAACTGGACCAAACCATCATTTTGTATGAATCTCCTTACCGCGTTGTGAAAACCTTGCAGCAGTTGGCGGAATTTCTGGGAGCCGATCGCCAGGCATCCATCTCCCGGGAATTGACTAAAATACACGAAGAAACTGTTCGAGGTACACTCACTGAGCTGATCGAGTATTTCACCAACAAGGCCGTCAAAGGAGAATTTGTATTGGTCATTGCCGGAAAAAACTGATTGCATGAAAGCCATTACACTCATAAAAAACGGACCTGCTAACCAGGCATTCGAAATCCGGGAAGTACCAATTCCTGTGCCCGGACCAGAAGAAATACTGCTAAAAAATGAAGCATTTGGCCTCAACTACGCAGATGTAATGGCCCGGTTGGGGCTTTACAACGATGCTCCTCCCTTGCCCTCTGTATTGGGCTACGAGGTAGTTGGAACAGTCGAGCAATTAGGCCCTGGTGTCACCAAATTCCAAAAAGGAGATCGACTCGTGTCCATGTGTCGGTTTGGTGGTTATGCTGAATACACCATTATCAATGTTAGGGCAACTGCTCCGATTTCCAATGAAATGGATGCTGGTACCGCAGTTGCCTTGGCGACACAATACTGCACAGCCTACTTTGCGGCATACGACCGCATCAACCTGCACCCAGGCGAGCGCGTGTTGATCCATGCTGCTGCCGGAGGTGTTGGCACCGCATTGATTCAATTGGCCAGGCACAAGGGCTGCATTGTTTATGGGACTGCTGGCTCAGAAGCAAAAATGGACTACCTCCGCGAACAAGGCGTTGATCATCCGATCAACTACCTGGACAATGACTTTGAAGAGGTCGCTCGAACGCTACTCGGAGAAAACCGCATGGACGTTGTCTTTGATCCTGTTGGTGGGAAATCCTTCAAAAAAAGTTTGCGACTGCTTGGCACGGGTGGCCGGCTGATCACTTATGGCGCTTCTTCCTGGTCTTCCAGCAATGGAGGCTTCATTGCCAAACTAAAGCTTGTATTCGGGTTTGGCTTTTTGCATCCTCTGGGTTTGATGATGAAATCAAAAACGGTTGTCGGCATCAACATGCTCCCCATGGCTGACAACAAACCAGAGACCATCCAACGCTGCCTTCAGGAAGTGATTCAAATGACCAACGAGGGTATTCTTAAACCGCATGTAGGTGCTTCCTTCCCTGCTAATAAAATTAGTGAAGCGCATGCTTTTCTGGAAAGCAGAAAATCCGTTGGAAAAATTGTGGTGACCTGGTAAAATTTAAAAGGTAAACTGCTTCTTAAAGTCCGCCAATTCTTTGGAAAAGCTGAGTGCTTTTGATTCGAATAAGGTATTTATCCGCGCATCTGGACGCACTTTTAATTCGCGCAATTGCATGTGGTGATTCACATACAGCATCTCCATTTCAGGGAATAATTCTTGCAACTGCTCACTAATGTCCTGGATACTGAAATTGTGCTCCACCAAATTGTAAGTTGTTGGCTCAAATCCCACATCCAACATCCCAATCAGCGATTGAACTACTTTATTGATGTGAATAAATGCCCTGTGTTGTTGACCATCTCCGTTGATGGTGATTTGGTTTTTAAAATTGGCCTCAAACATGAACTTGTTGATCACTGCATCAAACCGCATGCTTCGGCTGTAACCGTAAACGTTACCACAACGAGCGATAAATACTGGTAATTTTTCTCCCAACCGTCTCACATGTTCCTCGCCCCGCATTTTAGAAATGCCATAGAAAGTACGAGGATTGGGACTTGTATTCGTGTCGGCTTCTTCAGGCTGCGACCCATATACGGATACGCTACTGAGGTAAATAAACTTAGACACGCCTAATTCTTCAGCTGCATACACTACTTCTGCCGTACCCCAATGATTGATTTGCTCAAATAAATGTGGATTTTGGTCCGCAAAAGGTGTGGTTACCTTGGCTGCAAGGTGATAGACAACGTCCACTCCCTTCATGATTTTTCGCAACAAACGGCTGTTGAGCAACTCTCCTTCTACAAACGTTATCTTTCCACCTCTCAGCTTTGAATTGCCCAGAAACAAGTTGTAGTTCGGCCTGCTCAAATTATCAAACAAGATCACTTCTGTTACTTCCGGCCGAACCACCAATTGACTGATCAGTTCTGTACCGATATATCCGGCTCCACCGGTTACCAATATTCTCATAGTTCTAATTATCCTTTGACAAGATCCGTGTGCAGACCGCACTCGGTTTTCTTCATTCCAAACCAGCGACCGCCCCGCTCACCATCCATGGTTTGCTTTCGCGTGCAAGGTTCGCATCCAATACTTACATAACCCTTTGCCTCCAGCGGGTGTCGAGGCAGCTCAAACTCGTTGATGTACTGATATATCATTTTGCCTGTCCAGTCGAGCATCGGATGGTAACGCAAACATCCTTGCGGTGTTGGTGCAGTCACATTCATGTTTTTGCGGTTGGCGTTTTGATCCCTGCGAATACCATTGATCCAAATGTCTAAACTTCCCAGAAGAGGTTCCATCGGCTGCGTCTTATTCAGAAAACAGCAGTAATCTGGGTCAGACGTAAAATAGAGCTGACCAGACACGTCTTTTTGAAGAACTTTTGGCGTCTGGGGGTGATGATCAATAAGATTCAATCCAAACTGATCAGCCACTATATCCCGAAAGCTCAATGTTTCAGGAAAATGAAAACCTGTATTGATAAAATAGATTGGGATGCTTTTATCAATGCGACTGATGATGTGCAGCATGGGCAGGCTATGTGTCTGGAAAGAAGAGGTCGCAAAAAGCCTTTTACCGTCCTTTAAGTAGGCCAGCAGGTCTTTTTCAATGGATTGAAATGCTTCGTTTATTGACATCAACAATTGAATTAGAATGTAAATTTACCACACTATTCCAGAATCGAAGGACCATTCCACTTTTTAACATTTCCGCAACAATCACCTGATTTGGACTGTTTACAATCTTGAAAATGATAATTTTGAAGGGATGAAGGTAGAACTGAACATTCAGTCGATTCGCAATTGGATAGGAGAAGTAGACAAGCCGCTCATTATCAGTGGGCCCTGTAGTGCAGAAACGGAAGAACAACTGGTGACCACCGCCCAGCAATTGGTGACCCATAACAACGTTCATTTGTTGCGGGCAGGGCTCTGGAAGCCGCGCACACGCCCCAATTCTTTTGAAGGCATTGGTGACATCGGATTAACCTGGCTCAAGACTGCCGGGGAAGAAATTGGCGTTCCCGTTGTTACGGAAGTTGCCAACGCGCAACATGTAGAAAAATGCCTGAAAGCTGGCATTGATGCCTTGTGGATAGGAGCCCGTACCACGGTAAATCCATTTTCAGTGCAAGAAATCGCGGACGCCTTGAAGGGTGTTGATATTCCTGTATTTGTGAAGAACCCGGTGAACCCTGATTTGCAACTTTGGATCGGTGCATTGGAGCGAATCCATCAAGCCGGTATCACCAAGTTGGCCGCCATCCACCGCGGATTTTCCTCCTACAACCCAGCTCGCTACCGCAACCCACCCAACTGGGGAATTCCAGTCGAGCTGAAAACACTGTGTCCCGAATTAGACATCATCTGTGACCCCAGCCACATCGGTGGACGTAGAGACTTGTTGCTTCCTTTGGCTCAAAAAGCCTTCGATCTTGATATGGACGGGTTGATGATTGAAACACACATGACCCCTGATGCGGCATTGAGCGATGCACAACAACAGGTTACTCCTGAAGAACTGGCCTCCATCCTTCGTCAAATAACTTTTCGAACACAACAATCTCCCAGTCCTGAATTCGAAAACAACCTGGAAGAGTTGCGTACCATCATTGACCTCATTGACAAAGATTTATTGGAGAAGCTGGCGGAACGCATGAAAGTGGTGGAAAAGATTGGAGAATACAAGCGCCTGAATGGTGTCACCGTCCTGCAAATTGAACGTTGGAAAGAAATCATTCGAACGCGTTTGTTGCGCGGCAACAGCTTGCAATTAACCGAAGACTTCGTGATGGAATTGTTGCGTCAGATTCACAAAGAATCCATCACGCGCCAGGACCACATTATGAACCAAGATAACACAACCCAGCCCCTGATCCGAACCGATGAAACCTAAGTGGACTAATAAGAAACAGGGAGATGCTGCCACAGTTGAGCAGCTTTCCAAAGAACTCAACATCAATCAAACTTTAAGCCGACTGCTCGTGCAACGTGGCATCACCACATTCGAGGAGGCGCGTAAATTTTTCAGGCCCGAGTTGAATGATCTTCACGATCCTTTTTTGATGAAGGACATGGACATCGCTGTGGGTCGGTTGCGCCAGGCCATTCAAAACAAAGAAGCCATTTTGGTTTACGGAGATTATGATGTCGATGGAACTACTTCTGTTGCAATGGTCTATTCGTTTTTGTCACACCTGCATGAACCACTTGATTATTACATCCCCGATCGGTACACCGAAGGGTATGGTATTTCCCGGCAGGGAATCGATTACGCAATTGACCACAACGTTTCCCTTATCATCGCCCTCGATTGTGGCATCAAAGCATTGGAACAAACCAGTTATGCTAAAAGTCACGGCATTGATTTGATCATTTGCGATCATCACCTGCCAGGAGAAACATTGCCTGAGGCCATCGCCATTCTCGACCCAAAGCGGCCCGATTGCGGTTACCCTTATAAAGAGCTTTCAGGATGTGGCATTGGTTTCAAACTGCTTCAGGCCTATACTCAGAATACAGAGATGCCTCTCGAATTGTTGGAAGGGCACCTCGATTTTGTGGCCATCAGCATTGCATGCGACATTGTTCCACTAACGGATGAGAATAGAATACTGGCCTTTTTTGGTTTGCAAAAACTGAATTCTGCTCCAAGGCAAGGCATTAAAGCGTTGCTCGACATTGCAGAAGCTTCCTACACCCTCACCATTCAGGATTTGGTATTTGTAATCGGGCCACGCATCAATGCTGCCGGTCGAATCGAACACGGTAAAAAGGCAGTGGAACTACTCATCTCCACCGACCATTCGGGTGCTGATATTCAAAGTCAGGCAATTGACGCAAACAACTCGCACCGCAAAGGCATTGATAAAGACATTACGCAACATGCCATCGATATGATGGAGGCCAATTCGTCAAAGGACGAACAAAAATCGATTGTTCTCTACCATGAAAGTTGGCACAAAGGTGTCGTTGGAATCGTTGCTTCAAGGTTGATTGAAAGGTATTACAAACCGACCATTTTGCTCACCATCACTGATGGAAAAGCGACTGGCTCTGCACGTTCCGTTAGAGGATTTAGCGTTTACAAAGCGTTGCTTGCGTGCGATGATTTGCTCGAACAGTATGGCGGGCACAAGTATGCTGCTGGCCTCACATTGAAAGTGGAAAACCTGCCTGCATTCCAGAAAAAATTTGAAGAGGTGGTTGCCGCAACCATCCAACCTGAGTCGTTGTTTCCGCAAATTGATGTAGATTCTGAACTTCACCTCGATGAAATTACGCCCAAGTTTTTTCGCATCCTCAAGCAACTCGCTCCTTTTGGACCGGGAAATCCCAACCCTACTTTTGTCAGTAAAAGGGTAGTTGATGCTGGTGATTCAAGAGCTGTTGGCGAATCAAAGTACCACCTAAAATTGGATGTGACCCCTTCAGACCGAACGGTTCGAATCTCAGGTATTGGCTTCGGAATGGGCGATTACGCCACTGCCATTAAAACGGGCAACGCTTTTGACATTGCTTACAGCATTGAAGAAAATGAATGGAAGGGAAACCGGACGTTGCAGTTGAAGGTGAAAGACCTACATATGGAGCATTAAGGAGCGGGGTAAGCCGCGGCAAAAGCACCTTTAATTCCTTCTAACTTCAGTAAGCTACCATTGGCCGCCTTGACCAAACAAGTCACATTGAATTCAATTCTCTTGGTCTGTTCTCCCATCTCGTTGGTCTCATAGTCATCAACAGCGACTATTTCAAAGCGACTGGAAGAAGGTTGAACCACATCGAATGATGAATACAACACCCCTGATTCGCTTACCCAGGTTATCGTAACTTCCGAGAAGTCAAGGGTATCTTGCGGTAAAACAGCGGCCAATTCGGCATCGTAATTAAAATTCGCAGCACAAGCTTCAGAGGGGTAGTCTTTAGCCTCATTCGAATCTACAACAATGTGTCTCCTCATACGCGCGAAACAGTTATTGTCGTCCAACGTTTCAAGTGTCAGTAAGTCAATGCCTCTAAAGTCAGGTGGGTAATCGGATGACGGTGGCAGTGAGTATTTAATTTCTTTCCCCTGACCTGGGTAGCCAAAGAACTTAGAGGCCCAGTCCGCTGAAAACTCTTTACCACCAGCAGGAGCAGCTACATAAAGCAAAGGCTCTTCCTCATAAAAATAAGTGCGGCAACCATAACTGGGCATGTAAACAACATTGCGGACCTCACTTTTGCAAGTATTCAAATAAAGTACTGAAAAACGGACTTCGTAATTATCCAATCCATCCGCAGGATAGCGGTGCTCAGGGTTTCTTTCATTGGATGTGCTGCCATCTCCAAATTCCCATTCGTAGACAGAAACTGCTCCTTGCCCGAAAGGTTCCGCGGTAAACTGCACCACATATTCAGGTTGGTCCAAATCGGTACTCGCTCTGAACGCATACTGCTTGGTTTGAAGCGACTGCTCAACAGCAGACAGCCCGGCTTCTTGCGAAACCTGGTTATCCCGAATCGAAATACCCAAGGCAGGTCCACAAAGGTTGGGACAATTAGCATCTTTCAGCTCACCAACAAATGAATAAACATTGTTTTCGTCTTGATCATATCTGGTAAACAAGTACATGTCATTCTGACCAGCTGCCAACTCAATGGATTCACCACCAACTGTTCCTGAAACAGAAAATAAAGGTGTATCAGCTGAAGGAACCGGAAGTTCTTTGCGTTCACATGCAGACAGCAACACGATGGTTGCCAGCAACAAGGCTCCTGCGATATGTGTGCGAACTTTCATTATTAGCGTCCGAAGATTTTGTAATTAGCGGTTATCCGAAACTGGACATTGTTATCAATGCTTTGACCGTCAAACTGGTTGTTATCCGTTACGTCATAAATGCCATAATTCGCTCGGGCTCCAACCAAAAATTGCTCTGTTAGCATGTAGTCATAACCCACCAAGATACTTGCATCGTAGGTCTTAAACCCTTGAGTGTATCCCCATTCGGTTCCCTTTTCTTGCTCCACAACCCCAAAAGAATTTTCATACGACCGGTGCACATCGCTTTTGACATTCAACAGGTAAGAAAACTGGCCGCCCAATTGAAACTCATGGCGGTCATGGTGGTAACCAAAATAAATCGGCAACGACAGGTAATGTAGACTTTGTGGAGTAACGCGATAATTATTTACATCCGCTCCCAATCCATAGGTTTCATTTGATACGGTCAATTGAGAGTTGAGACCTTTGCTTGTTTGGTACAGCGCATTGAGGTGAACGGAAATTCGTCCATTTAAGCGATGTTGATATTGAAAACCAACCATATATTCTGCCCGTGTCAAAAGATCTTCTTCCTCTGCTGCTTCAGCAGATTTGATCACCTCACTTGATTCATCCAAAATACCATTACCAGCAGCAGACTGGTTGCGTATAAACCCCTGAGAGAGTCCTACTCCTGCAATCACCCCAAAGCTCCCGCGATTTACCCGGTTAAGCTTGTGCTCATCCTTGTCCGAAAACAAATCGGTCATTGCGGCATCTGCAGAACGGGTGGATCCTTTTTGTGAGAAACCAATGAATGGAATATTAGCAAGTGGCTCTGTATTCCTTGGTTCATCAAGAACGACTATCGCTTCTTCGGCCACAGCGTTGCTGGTTTCTTGCGTCAGTGCTACTTCACTTTCAATGCCTGTTGGCATCGCAGTCTCGGCATTGCCATATTCCTCTTCTATTGTCTCAATAGAATGGCCAAGTACCACCTCCCAATTTCGGGAAGAAGGCCAGCCTTGGAACTTGCGCGGCTCTATTCCTGACACAAGAGCTGCTGTTGCTTTAGTTTGTGGCGGTTGTGCGATACCAGCCGCTACACTTTTGGCAGTCGCTGTAAGTGCACTTACATCTGAAACCTCTGATTTAGGCTCGATTGCTTCGGTTGTTGGTGCAATTTCCTGACGGGCAGCAGCAACCAATGCCGCTTCAGAGGAAGTTACAGGTGCCGATTTCTGGACCACGTTCATTACTGACTCTGGTGCAGTGTATTGATTCAAGTAGGCTCCTGGCAAGGCCGCTTCCTCCAAGAATGGGACACCTTGTGCAACTTGCACTCCGTTTTGACCTCTATCATTGGAAATCGTGTGCGGTGCTTTGCCAAAATTTAGCAGTACCAAACCAATCGTTGCCATGGCCGCCAAAAAAGATGCACCATACCAAGTGATACTTCCTTTTGCCTTAGCTGCCTTCTGAGCATCGAGCAATTCCTCAGCACCACTCCAAGCAGTATCGGAGAAGAGAAAATCTTCTGATTCCAGCTTACGCCTAAAGAAATTATCAAATTCAAAATTACTCATAGTGCAATGGCCTGAACAGGGTTCAGTTGTTCTTGTATTCTTTGTTTTATAATCGTTCGTGAGTTGGACAGGTGCCACCTTGAAGTAGCTTCTGAAATTTCCAACATCGCAGCAATTTCCTTGTGGCTGTAACCGTCTACAACGTAGAGGTTAAAAACCTTTTTGCTCACCGGAGGCAGCGCCTCAATCATGTCCCTCAATTCCCTGGCATCAAACGCCAAATCAGCTTCGTTGAAATCAACAAAATTGCTGGCATATCCATAACCATCCTGAAAGTCCACATACTCCGTTCGCTCCAGGCGCTCTTTGTTTTTACGGTATTCGTCAATGATTGTATTGATCATGATTCTTCTAATCCAGGCCTCAAACGGAATTTTCAGCGAATACTTATCCAGGTTGTTGCAAATTTTCAGGAAGCCCATATTGAGCAGTGCGGTCGCATCTTCTTTATTCTTCTCATACCTCGCACAAATGCGCATCAGTGTACTGAAACAAGTTCGGTACAGCTGAAATTGGGCCTTTCGGTCCTCTTTCAAACAAAGTTTTAAAAGTTCTTTGTCTAGTTGCATTTGTTCATTTGCTTGTAAGAAGAATTATTTTTCCTCTTACCCTTATGTGAAGTTAAGGTATCACAACCGTTTTATCAATTTTTTCACATAGGTTCCCTTTCCTACATGAACGTGCAATAAATACATTCCGTTTGGTAGACTTCCCAAATCCCAACTGATCTTGTCGGAATACGTTGCTGGCGAAGTGGCTACTTCACGTCCCAAAACATCGCTCAACGATGCTGAAGTAATCAGCCTGCCTGAGTCATTTGATGAAATGGTGATGCGATCACCGAATGGGTTGGGAAACACCTCCAACGTAACTGCTGCCTGATATTCAGGAACACTTACTGCATCACCAATAGGTATCACATTATTTGTCTGAACCTCAAAATCCTTTTCAACCTCGCTGAGGTTGCCTTCAAAAAGTACAGCCCAATGCGGCACTCCCAATTTATTTACCATGTCCGGGTAAATTTTATATGTTCCATGTGGTAATCCGGAGAACTGATACCCCCCCAAACTATCCGTTCGGATGTCGGAGATGGGAGCGTTGGTATCGTTGGTAAGTATTAGTCGAACTCCCGCAACCGGTGTTCCAAGCAAAGTGTCGCTGCCTGCGCCATAAAAAACCGTTCCAGATATCAAACCCAATCCACTGGGTAGGTTGGTGGCAGGAGTCATGTTGATGTCGATGTCTACTGCATTACCAATGACCACAATAGCAGTACTTTGATTCCAAAACAGGCCCTTGCGGTAGTAGGTCGGCACAAAGTTGCCATACGAAGTTGACGTGGGTAATAAACTGGCCAGCACATGGTACGTGCCCTCGCATACATTGGCAAATTGGTAGTTCCCGTTGAAACTGGTAATCGAATCTATAACCACCAATTCGGAACTGATTTCTTTGATCAAATACAATTTCGTGTCATCTGCTGGAGTTCCTTGCACCCTTACCTTTCCGCTCAAATAATAACACTGTTCGATGACCACAAATCCCGCTTCGGAACAATTGTTATCATCAGTCACCACCACATTGTACTGTCCGGCACAAAGGTTCTGCAAAGTGGGCGCGGTAGATTGTGAGGCATCGTCCCACAAATAACTGTAAAGTCCGGGAACAAGTGTCACTCCGCCCGTAGGCAATACATCAGCTGTGGCATCGCAACATCCTACGCAAGCTTCTGATGTTTTGGAGAAAGCCAATTCAATCGCGGGTGGTTCGGCCAAAAGAACGGTCGCCACCTGCGTGCACAGAGAAGCATCTGTAACGGTTACCTGATACTCTTCTCCACAAAGTTCGCTTGCCAAAGCCACCGTGCTTCCTTGTGACCAATTGTACATGTATGGGCTGAGTCCTCCCGAAACACTGGCCATGGAAATTCCCTGGCATTGCCCATGGCATTGAACTGGCTGCATCACAGTAAGGTTAATCACTAGTGGTGGTGGCTCGATAATGATGGTCGTGTCGAGTTTTATGCATCCGTTGACATCGACTACGGTTGTATAATAAGTACCTGCACACAAATTATTCGCTGTAATGGAAGAAGTAATGCTGTTGGCTAAAGTATCACCGTTGGTGTTGGTCCAATAAATGGAATAAGGGGGGGTTCCATTGACAACTGTCGCAAATGCACTTGCCGTGCAGTCTCCAAAACAAGAGATTGGATCAAGGTGAGCAATGGTTGTGGTGATGGGGGAAGAGCTGCTAATAAGGCCTAAAGCTGTTGCCGTAGAGTTATCAAACAAATCTGTAACTGTCACTGAATATGCTCCAGGGCAAAGGCCATTTTGTACAAACCCAGTTCCTCCTCCAGACCATACATAGGTGAATGGACCATTTCCTCCGTTAACAACTGCCTGCAACGTGCCAGTGCAACTTCCACCGCAGGGAATCCAGTAAGGAGCGATGCTTACGGTATGACCAGCAGCCAATGCCTGGGGAGGACAGAAGAGTCCCACCAATAAGACGAAAAGAGATGTATACCAGAAACTATGCATGAAGAATTTTGAACCCGGGCAAAAGCACTAACTGTATATACGAACAAAATAAGGAATTTGTTGGGCATGCGGAAGAATAACAACTTCTTCTAAAGTTGAAAAATTAGCGACAAGTGGTAAAATTACACCGACCAAAAAAAAAGACTTTGGGATACTATCGGAACAACGGAGCTGTCACAAACACCTTGAATTGTGTGTTGAGATCTTTCTTGTCCGATTCGTCCTGGAAGTAGGCATTATCAGTTACATCGAATGCTCCAATATTGGCTCGCCATCCAATGTTCAGCCATTCATCCCACGCATATTGGTATCCAACTGTGACACCTAAATCATAGGATGAGAAACCATCCTTACCACCCCATTCTGAGCTTACCTTTTCATCCAATACTTCACCTGACTCATTGTCAAATACCGTTTTGGTGACTTCACTTCTTACGTTAACCAGGAATGAATGCTGAATTCCTATGAGCACAGCATGCCGCTGGTGCACACGCCAGTTGAAATACAAGGGCACGTCAATGTAGTGCAATCGCATGGGAGAAACAGTCGTTAGATTATTGGCAGCTTCAAAAAAGGAGTTGGTGCCGTTTGTGCCACCTCTTGTTTGGTAAAGCACGCTCACATCAAATGTTACATTGTGCAGGTAATGCAGTTGACCTGTTACCCCACCAATGATCCCTAAACTGGCTGAAGCCGCTTTTGGAGCATTGTTTCTAAATCCTCTGGAAACCTGGGTACCCAAGACAAAACCAAAGGAAACCGGACGCTTTAATTTTAATTTTTTCAATGCTTCCGCTTGTAAAGCTTCCAATCCAGGTTCTGTTGCCTCCGCTTCAGTGTTGCGGTTGGAGGCAAACCCACTGAACGCATTGTAATGCATGGGCGCAACCCAACCTGCGGGCTTTTCTAATGATTCGGTTGATGCCAAAGTCGAGGAAGTTCGTTTGTCAACGGGCATCATTTTATTTAAATCAGTCGCTTTTCTTGAAGGACCTGGCTTGATTGCTGCAACTCCACCCTTAATCGCCTCTTTGATTTGTTCAACCTTTTCGGCCACTTTGCTTTTCTCCCTTTTTGGAGTCGCTCCAACCTGGACAGGCTGGTTTTTAGGGGATGCCTTTTTAGTCGATTTTAATTCTTTTTTAGACTGTCGAGAGGATACTTTCCCGGATGTGTTGCTCGCTGAAACATCCTCTACAGCAGGTGTGATTTCCAGCAATTCAGTGCCATTCTCTTCATTTTGATCTGAATCAACAAGCGCAGTAACTGCTGAACCTTGCTGGTTCATTTCAGTGTTTAATTTCTGTGGAGTTGTGCCAATTTTATCATTGCCAGCGATATACTCTACCGGCTGCTGAGAAGGCCATAACAAAGCTGCCACTCCAAGCAGCATCAACATGGCAAAACTGGCCCAAAAGAATTTCCAAAATCGTTGCCCCTTTTCATCGGCAACAATCAACTGCTCCGCCCCGGCCCAGGAGGAGGGGGTAAAAGCAAACGATCGCTCCTTGAGCTTCGATTGAAATAATTGATCCAGTTCGTTGTTATCCATCATAACAATACCGTTTGAATGGTACTGAGTGTTTTTCCTATCATTCCTTTGAGCTTCTGCCGTGCAAATGCCACGTGCCATTTAGAAGTCCCATCAGAAATATTCAACATTGTCCCAATCTCTTTGTGGCTATAACCATCGATTACATGTAGGTTAAACACCTTTTGACTGATTGGTGGCAATCTTTTAATCATATTTTCAAGTTCTTCCGCATCAAATTGTTTGTCCGCTTCATTGTGGTCGTACAACTGATTGTGTTGCGTTTCCTCCTGAAAATCTTCATACTCTATAAGGCCTGCCGTTTTCTTATTCTTTCTGTACTCATCAATGACCGTGTTGATCATGATTCTTCTAATCCAGGCTTCAAAGGGTACTTTTTCCTGACGCTTATCGAGGTTTTTGAGTATTTTCAAAAAACCCATATTGAGCAGAGCAGTGGCCTCTTCACGGTTTTTTTCATACCGCATACAGACACTCATCAGTACGTCAAAACAACTTTTGTAGAGTTGAAATTGCGACTTCCGGTCCTTCTTGATACAGGCGTGTAGTAGCTCGTTGCTAATATTCATCCATCATAAGGTAAAGGTTCTCAAACGGACACCCGTTGTAGATGTTTCATTTTGAGAATTTCCTTGGTATGTCTTTTTTAACCAAATTATTTACCGCTGTCCGAATGTTGATTGCTCTGTGATCAATTTGTATAGCCGAAAATAGCTATCACTTTCTACTTTTCAATAGCGCTCTTACTCAGGTACACGGTATTTAAAAGGGGGCGGTTGGGTATCCGCAATTTTTTTTTAGAATAATCAGCGAATAACTGTTCGCCCCTGCGGTGTGGAAAGGCTGGACAACAAACTATCCAGCAACATTTTCTTTTGGATAAGTGGGATAACATCCTCCCCTTTTGCAGCAGCTTCTTTTATCATCTGAGCATTTTCATCCCTCAGTTGATGCACCCGAGCCGCCTTGTAGGAACTGACGACACCATTCAACATTTTAAGCAGTTTTTTGTCTTCTCCCTCCACAAAAATATCGCGCTTTTCCCAATTGTGCAGTTCGTGGCGATCGCTCAACAATTCCGTGCACAACTCTCTTATTGCTTCATCTTCGTGGTTCACCAATTTTTTTCCTTCCATTACCTCACCTTGCTCCTGCGCTTCTACAAATGCAGCCACGATCTTGCCGTGCAGCGCATCTTCCATCTCCAGTTGATCACCCAAGATCTCACTGATGATAAAATCGGCAATTCTCACCTCCTGCTCTACCTGTTCATCTTGCTCATTTAACACTTGTACACTTACCACCTTTGGGCCGTGTAGCAGCAGCACCCGTACTAAATCGAGTTCCTGGTAACTGACAGTGGATTTACTTTCACCCTGTCTGGGAGCGGGAGTTGGTGAAAGTGATTGTTCCCCGGGATCGAAAAAAGGTGGTTCATCTGGATGAGGTGCTCGTCCAGGTTTCCTTTTGTTGAGCTGATTTTTTCGGGTTTTATTTAGCTCGTTGATTAGTGCCTCTTCAGGAATATCAAGTATAGCACTGCATTCCTTTACATAAACGGAGCGGGTAATGAAGTCAGGAATGATGGCAATAGAAGCAACAATTTCCCGAATTAGAGCGGCCTTTTTAATGGGATCTCCTTCCGTGTCGGATAGCAGCAAATCGGTTTTAAACACTAAAAAATCCTTGGCGTTACCCTCGATGAATTCCTTTAGCTGTTCAGTAGTATGACTCTTGGCGTATGAATCAGGATCGGCTCCTTCGGGAAAAAGAACCACCTTCACGTTCATGCCCTCTTCCAAAATTAAATCGATCCCACGGAAAGAAGCTTTGATGCCAGCTGTATCTCCATCAAACAGAATGGTGATGTTTTTGGTATACCTGCTTATCAAGCGTATCTGATCAGGAGTTAAAGAGGTGCCTGAAGAGGCCACGACATTTTCTACTCCTGCCTGGTGCATGGAAATAACATCGGTATACCCTTCAACCAGGTAGCAGTTGTCATCCTGGGCAATGCCTTTTCTGGCGTAGAAAATTCCGTAAAGGACCTTGCGCTTGTTGTAAATTTCGCACTCCGGGGAGTTAATGTATTTGGGGGTGCGCTTGTCGGTTTTTAATGTCCGGCCTCCAAACCCAATCGGCCGTCCGGAAAGGTTGTGTATGGGAAAAATGACTCGGCCTTTGTAACCGTCAAAGAGTTTGCCATTTTTTTCTTTACTCAACCCTGTTGCCTTCAGGTATTCTTCTTTGTATCCGGCTGATTTAGCGGCATCCGAAAACGCCTCCCAACTGTCGGGACTGTAACCCAACTTAAACTTTTTGATCGTTTCCTCAGTGAAACCCCGCTCTTTGAAATAGCTCAACCCAATAGCCTGACCTTCTTCAGACTCGTGCAACTGTTTCACAAAATAGTCCTCGGCAAACTGGCTGACGATGTAAAGACTCTCCCGCTCGTTGTACTCTTGCTGCTGCTCGGGCGACATTTCCTCTTCTTCCACTTCGATGCCGAATCGCTTGGCAAGGTGTCGAAGTGCCTCGGGGTAAGAGAAATGTTCGTGGTCCATGACAAAATTGACCGAATTGCCGCCCTTGCCGCAACCAAAACACTTATAGATACCCTTTGCAGGAGATACCGTGAAAGAAGGCGTTTTTTCATCGTGGAACGGACACAGCCCAAGCATGTTCGCACCGCGCTTCTTCAAGACAACATAATCGCCTACAACCTCCTCTATATGAGCAGATTCAAAAATATTGTCAATGGTCTCCTTTGGTATCATAAATGGGGGATCTAAATTACTAAAATTCCAGCCCCTGACCGTTGCTGGCTCCAAATTCATTTGAAGGAAATTGGTGTCACCACAGAACTGCCAACAAAAATCTTTCTTGAGCCTTCGTAACCTTTGACCCTGGAAAAAGTAAAACAACTCTTGCTACACTTTGTAGCAGTGGATACTTCCAGGATTCCAATGCATCAGTGAGGCAAATTTGATTGGCATAAAGTTTCATTTTTTTGATGAACCCTATCAGCAAATTCTGGTCCCATATCTCGCGCCAGGGGATTACTTCCGGTAATTCCAATGCCGAGTTGCGACACATTAGTTTAGTCAATCAGGTAAGTCTGATCGGCATGCTTCTGATGCTGCCCTTCCCCGTATTCTTCTATCTACAGGGATTCCATTTTCTTGCAAGTCTCCAGTTGTTCTTTGTGGTGGCTGTTGCAGGCTGCATATTGCTCAACCGGTATGGCTATAACCACCAGGCCAAGTTGCTCTTTTATGTGATTCTCAACGTCAATTTTTTCTGTATGGCCAGTTCTTTTGGGCAAGATGCCGGAGTGCAGGTTCTGTATTTTCCAGTAGTTATCGGCATTTTACTCATCTATGACTCAGCACGAATTGCCCACATTGTCATTAGTGCACTCTTTACTGTGGCCTGTCTGGTCATGTTGGAGCTAACCAATTTCTCTCTCTTTTTAGTGGAAGGAATTTCTTCTGACTTCCAATACAAGATGTACCTAGCGGCACACTTTATTGCCTTGTTTGTGTCCCTGTTGACCTTGCATTATTATGGCATAATTTCCAAAAAAAGAGAAGCAGTTAAAAGCCGTGCAGAATTGGGATTGAAGGCCATCTTTGATAATTCCTACGATGCCATCATGTTGGTTGATGCTAACACTGATTTGATCATTGATTGCAACCCACGCACCGTTGAACTGTTCGAGGCAGACGGACCACGTAATTTCATTGGTTCCAAACTTCAGGAACTTCAGCTTTCACCAACGGCCCTTCTTGAACAGCCCCACATTGTTTCAAAATCAAACTCAGCCAAGCGGTGGAGTGAGGAGTTGCGGTACAGCACCAAAAAAGGCCATGAATTTTGGGGAAATCTGGCTATTTCTAACATGGACATTGGCGACAGCCCCTTTATACTTGTTCGTATCACCGACATCAGCGCACAAAAAATGGCTGAAGAAGCCATGAAACAGAATGAGGCCTTGTTAGTTGAGTCTCATCGACTGGCACGAATCGGACATAGCGAAGTTTCTATTGATGGCCTGGAGGCTGTTTGGTCGAATGAACTCTACGGTATTTTTGGCATTGATCAGTCCTATCCATTGTCTATGGATGCGTTTGCGTTGTTGCTTCACCCAGAAGACCGTCAACAGACCCTGGACCGATTGAAAAAGGCTGTCGAAAACCTTACTCCTTATGAACTTTATTACCGTGCCATAAGGCCCGATACGGAAGAAGTCGTCTACCTGCGCAGTATCGGAAAGATCGTTTACAACAGCCAGAAAAAGCCGGTAAAGGTGGTTTCCAGTGTTCAGGATATCTCCAAACAAAAGTTGGCCGAGCTCGAGCTACAACGTGCGAAGGAGTTGGCAGAATTTGCCAATGCTTCAAAAAGTCGTTTCCTGGCGAACATGAGCCATGAGATACGCACTCCTATCAATGGAATTTTAGGATTCACTGAGATTTTGCTAAAGACAAACATTAATCCCGAACAAAAGGAATATCTCCGTTTGATTTATTCCTCTGGTGACACTTTATTGAAGGTGCTCAACGACATCCTCGATCTGAATAAAGTCGAACAAGGCAAGTTGGAATTGGAAACGTTGAATTTCAATTTCAGAAAAATGATTCAAGAGGCTATTTTAACTTACCAATACAAAGCTGCAGAAAAGGGTCTGGACTTTGAGCTTCACATCGATCCGGCCATTCCCGAGCGAGTAGAGGGCGATCCGTTGCGCATCAAACAAGTTATCATCAACTTGCTCAGCAATGCAATCAAGTTCACCTCTGAGGGAATTATCCGCGTCAAATTCTTTTTAGAGCAAAATGCCAATCCTTCTCAAAGCGATGTTGTTTTTATTCGGGGAACAGTGGCTGACTCTGGTTCGGGAATTTCTCGCAGTCAACAATCCATCATTTTTGACAGTTTTACCCAGGCAGACAATTCCATTACCCGAAAATTTGGCGGCACAGGTCTTGGTTTGGCTATTGTTAATCAGCTGATCAAACTAATGGGTGGAACCATTGGCGTAGAAAGCCCCAACCGGTCCAATCAAGACGATACTGACTCCCCGGGAACTAAGTTTTGGTTTTCCTTTAAGGTGCAACCTGGCGCTGCCAAAAATGAAGCAGTTTCTTTTTCTCCTTTGGATGAAATTCAGGAGCATCATTTTTCCAGGACCTTTGACATATTATTGGCTGAAGACAACACCATCAATCAGCTGCTTGCCCAAAAGGTGCTGACAAAACTAGGTGCCAAAGTGGCCATTGCGAACGATGGCAAAGAATGTGTTGAAATGGCTTCAGAAAAAAGGTTTGATCTCATCCTCATGGACATCCAGATGCCTGAAATGGATGGTTATGAAGCCACCACCCAACTGCGGCTAACACAACCTGATTTGCCTATCATCGGATTGTCAGCGAACGTTTACAAAGAAGATATTGCGCAATGCTTTGAGGTAGGAATGAACAGCCACGTCAGCAAGCCATTCACGCAAAAACAGTTGTTTTCAGAGTTGTCGAAATGGTTGGAATCGGAGCCAGTCTCTAGTTAGCCGTTGCGCTGTAATCCAACTGCTTCACTTCGTTGCCCTGGACATCGAAGAATTTCCAAACGCCCACTTTCACATCGTCCTCGAAAGTGCCCTCGTACCGCTTTTTGCCATTCTCCCAGAAAACCACTTTCCGCCCCTGTCTGCTCCCTCCAACATACTCACCTTCCGTCCACAGCTGTCCGTTTTTGTACCAAAATTTCCAAAGCCCTTGTCGCGCTCCGCTCGCATCATAAGAACCCTCGATTTGTACCTGACCTCCTTCGTAATAACCCTTTTCGCGGAGCATCACCTTTCCGGTGTCTACCGGTTGATAAACAACCACGCGTTTGGGAGTACCATCACCCCATTTCTCTTCAACAATTTCTTCTGTGGTATCGCATGCCACAGCAAATAAGGCCAAAAAAAGAATTGCGAAATACGATTTCATAAGGTTCTGTGTTAATGGACAACAAGTGGGTCAAATTTATAAAATTGACCGACTCCTTTCAACCCTCAGAATGACTTATTCGTGATTATTCTTGTACCGGTTCTTCAATTGGCTCACTTCGCGCTGTAATCCTAAAACAGTTGAGGCTAACTCATCACGGGAAAGGTTTGGCTCAGGCATTTCCGAACTGATGTAGTTCACAAATTGCCATATTTCTAACACGTCACTAACGGGCATTTCGTAGGGTTCGTAAATCGGGTTGGTAGAGCACAACAGAAAACACTGTTGTTCCCGGATTTTATTGTAGACCACTTTGAACACAATGCCGTCCTCTTTTGTCACAATGAGGTAAGGGTGCCCATTTTTGATGTAATTCCAGTTTTGCAAAAACTCCCCAGTTACCCATGAACCCTCGGGCACAGGAGGCATCGAGTCGCCAGCTATTTGAAAGGTGCGGTACTTTTTACTGCGATCTAAAAATGGCATTCGAAAGGTGCTCAACACGCGAATAAAATCCGGGTCGGCATATCCACTGGTGTAGCCTGCTCTTGCCTTTTGTGGCACCAATTCGATGTTCTCTTCATTGTCCTCGCCCACCGTGGTGGCAAGTATCCGCAACTTGGTGCCAGTCAAGTCAATGTCCATCCCCCGTTCCATTTCGGTCAATCGGCTTTCTGACAAGGCACCCAGATCAGTATTGAGCAAACTGTCCAACGACATCCGAAAGAAGTCGGCAATGGCCAACAGCGTGGTAAAGTTGGGCTCGGAACTGCCATTTTCATATCCACTCAAAGACGATCGTTTAATACCCAATGATTGTGCGATCTCTTCTTGTGACCGTTTTCTGCGCTTACGCAGCAGTTTGATGTTTGAAGCAAAATGCATGGCGATTCTGTTTTATATGTTACTGACCGGATTGGCCGGTTATTTGACTCAAATAAGACTGATTTAGGCCCAATAAGTTTATGCAATATACAATTTTGATTATATTGTTGTCAACTTTTTGACGAAAAAAATGTCAAAATGAAAAATGCCTGAATTAAAATAGTATGGACCGGTCAACGGACAGAACAGTGGCACACATGGATCTCGACTCCTTTTTTGTGTCGGTGGAACGCTTGCAAGATACTTCTCTCATTGGAAAGCCCTTACTCATCGGTGGACAAAGTGACCGCGGTGTGGTGGCTTCCTGTAGTTATGAAGCACGCACTTTTGGGATTCATTCTGCGATGTCGATGAAAGTGGCCAAACGCCTTTGCCCACATGCGATCATTCGCAGAGGAGATTCGGAGCGTTACAGTTATTTTTCGAACATGGTGACCGATGTGATCCACGACACAGTGCCCATTTATGAAAAATCATCCATTGACGAGTTTTACATCGATTTTACCGGGATGGATCGCTTTTTTGGTTGTTATCAATTGGCCACCGACCTGCGTAAGCGCATCATTACGGAAACCGGATTGCCCATCTCCTTTGGTATGTCGGCTAATAAAACCGTTTCGAAAGTAGCGACCGGTGAGGTAAAACCAAACGGTCATTTTCGCGTGGACCGTGGATTGGAGAAGCCCTTCCTCTCGCCCCTCTCCATAAAAAAAATTCCGATGGTGGGGGACAAAACCTATTATTTACTACGCGGCATGGGCATTGAAAAAATCAAAACGTTGCAGGACATGCCAGTGGAGCTTCTTGAAAACGTTCTTGGCAAGATGGGTCCCGTTATTTGGAAAAAAGCCAACGGCATCGACAACTCTCCGGTGATAGCCTATTCGGAAAGAAAATCCATTTCGACCGAACAAACATTTGACAAAGACACGATTGACGTGGCCAAACTCAAGGCTATTCTTATTGCCATGACGGAAAAACTGACATCCAAGCTGCGCAAAGAACAAAAATTGACGGCCTGTATCACAGTGAAGGTCCGGTATTCCAATTTCGATACACACACGCAACAGATGCGCATTCCTTACTCTTCTTCGGATCATGTTCTTATATCGCGTGCAAAAGAGCTTTTTGACAAATTGTATCAGCGCAGAATGCTGGTGCGGCTGATTGGTGTGCGACTGAGCCACCTTGTTCCCGGAGGTCATCAAATCAACTTATTTGAAGATACGGAAGAGATGATCAACCTCTACCAGGCCATCGACCGGGTTAATTTTCGGTATGGAAGTGAAGGCGCCCGTGTCAAACGAGCGATTGGCATGGGGGTTCGCCACCGCGATTTTAATCCTTTTAATGGTGTGCGCTCCTAGCCATGTTTCTCAATTGCCATACTCAATTTAGTTTTCGATACGGCACCATGTCTGTCGATGAACTGCTGCAGGAGGCTGCGGCACGAGGCATCGATTCGCTGGCTCTGACGGATGTGAACAACACCTCTGCCTGTTTGGATTTTATTCGAAGAGCACCTGCTGTGGGCATACGGCCAGTTGTGGGTATTGACTTTCGCCTGGGCGTGCAACAACTTTACGTTGGCCTCGCACAAAACAATGCTGGTTTCCTGGCCCTCAACCGGTTCCTTTCGAAGCACCTGCACGAGGGATTGCCGTTACCGGCAGAACCTGAACCGCTGCCAGGTGTGACCATTATCTATGCCTTTGACAATATTCCTAACCGACCCTTGCGGGAAAATGAATTTGTCGGGATCCGACCGGGGCAAATCAATAAAATGCGGTTTTCTCCCTGGAAACTACTCCCGGAAAAATTGGTGGTGTTGCAGCCGGTCAGTTTTCGGGGTAAAAAAGATTTTAATGCCCATCGGCTGTTGCGAGCCATCGACCTCAACGCCTTGTTGAGCATGTTGCCAAAATCTGCTCAGGCTTCAGAAGACGAACAATTCCTTCACCCGGAAGAACTACTAGATGCCTTTTCTGACTTTCCACAGATAATTGAAAACACCCGCCAAATTCTGGCGAATTGCTCCATTCACTTTGACTATGGAAAAAGTAAAAACAAAGTGGCGTTTACTGATTCACGAGAAAATGACATCCTGCTGCTCCGCGAATTGGCTGAGGAGGGAATGTATTATCGGTATAGTAAGCCCACAGAGGAAGTGAGACTACGGCTAGACAAGGAATTGGGCATTATTCATCAAATGAACTTTAGCTCCTACTTTTTGATCAACTGGGATTTAGTACGGTATGCCCGCCACAAGGATTATTTCTATGTAGGACGCGGCAGTGGAGCCAATAGCATTGTGGCCTACTGCCTTCAGATAACTGATGTCGATCCCATTGACCTCGATCTGTACTTTGAACGGTTTATCAACCCATCCAGGGTCAACCCTCCCGATTTTGACGTGGATTTTTCATGGAAAGACCGGGACGACATTACCCGTTATATTTTCAAAACACATGGCCAGGATCATACCGCGCTGCTGGCCACCTACAGTACTTTTCAATACCGATCCGTACTGCGGGAATTGGGCAAGGTTTTTGGCCTTCCCAAAGGGGAAATTGATAAACTACAAAACAGGCAATCGGGTGCCTCGAATGATTTGGGCCGCCTGGTAGTCAAGTACAGCGAATTGATCAAAGGCTTCCCCAGTCATTTAAGTGTACATGCTGGTGGCATTCTCATTTCGGAACAACCTATTCATACCTATTCCGCCACCAACTTGCCTCCTAAGGGGTATCCTCTCACTCAATTTAGCATGATCGAAGCGGAGGACATTGGGCTGTACAAGTTTGACATTCTAAGTCAAAGAGGGTTGGGGAAAATCAAAGACACGTTGCAAATTGTGCGGGAGAACCAACCGTCTGCTCCCCCGATTGACATTCACGATATCCAACGTTTTAAAACAGACCCTGCTGTTAAGGCTCACTTAAAAGAAGGGAGATGCATGGGCTGTTTCTATGTAGAGTCCCCGGCAATGCGCATGTTGCTGAAGAAGTTGCGAGCCGATAATTACCTGGGACTCGTTGCTGCCAGCTCCATCATTCGCCCTGGGGTGGCAAAATCGGGTATGATGCGGGAGTACATCGTGAAGTTTCATGAAAAGCCTGAAGAGCGCCAATACCTCCATCCGAAAATGAAGGAGTTGATGGAAGAAACCTTTGGGATCATGGTGTATCAGGAGGACGTTATCAAAGTAGCCCATTTCTTTGCGGGACTCACCCTCACCGAAGCGGACATCCTCAGGCGGGGCATGTCGTGGAAATTTAAGCAACGGAACGAGTTTGACCTGGTTAAAAACAAATTTTTCGACAATTGTAAACGGTTCAACTACCCTTTGGAAACCACCAGAGAGGTTTGGCGGCAAATAGAAAGCTTCGCCAATTTTGCATTCTCCAAAGGTCATTCGGCCTCCTATGCCGTTGAAAGCTACCAAAGTCTTTTCCTCAAAGCTTATTATCCCCTTGAGTTTATGGTTAGTGTGATCAACAACTCTGGAGGATTCTATAGCACAGAATTCTATGTGCACGAAGTCCGAATGAATGGAGCCATCATCGAAGCTCCTTGCGTTAACAACAGTCAACTCATCACCTGCATCAAAGGCAAGCACATTTACCTGGGGTTTGCGCTCATGCAAGAATTGGAGGAAAAAACCGCACTGGCTATGGAGCAAGAACGCAGGAACAATGGACCCTTCCAAGGCCTGGAAGATTTCACCAACCGCGTGCCCATTTCGCTGGACCACCTGCGATTACTCATCCGAATTGGTGCATTTCGATTCATTGGTCGTACCAAAAAAGAACTGCTCTGGGATGTGCATTTGCTGATTGGCAAAGAGAAGAAGACACAACCTAAAAAAGATCTCTTTAATGTAGGAGTGCCAAATTATCAGCTTCCCGAGTTGCATTACGCACCACACGAAGATGCCTTTGACGAGGTAGAAATTCTAGGTTTCTCTTTGTCCTCGCCTTTTGAATTGCTCGAAGAAATACCCGAGGTGAACGCAACTGCCGCTGACTTTCCCCAAAACAACAAGCAGGAGGTGATCCTAATAGGGTACTTGGTAAACGTCAAAAACACCGCTACATCTAAAGGAGAGACCATGCATTTTGGCACCTTCCTCGACCGTGATGGCCATGTTTTCGACACCACACATTTCCCCGGTATTGCGCACCAATTTCCTTTTACCGGTCGAGGTTGTTATTACCTCAAAGGAGTTGTCGCGGAGGAGTTTGGGTTTTACAGCCTGGATGTGAAAGAAATGAAACGTTTGCCATGGGTTCGCCCTGAAGGTCGGGACCCTCACATTCACAACCGGATGGAATCCCGCAAAAAAGCAGGGAATTGAGCTACTCAGCAAGGTGAGTTCAGCCTCCAATGAAACTCTATTTTTACCGCTCAACTGGCAATTCCCTCCGCAGTCTAAATTTGTATTCCCACACACAATTCCTGGTTTGCATATCATAGTGAAAGTGTCTAGATTTGTCTGTTATCAAACTGAATTGATTTTAACCACTTTTTTATGAAGATAAATTTTACATCGTTTGATTTTCGGGTAGTAACGAAAATGGCCTCTATGCTGCTGGTAATGGTACTTGTTGGCCTCGCCCCAAAAGCCATTATGGCTCAAACAATGATCACTGTTTCGGACGACACTGTCTGCGCAGGAGGTACTGTCACAATAATTGCCACGGGTTCTGATGAATATGCCTGGAGCTCAACCAACGGTTCAGTTGACACCATCGCTGGTGCCAGTGTAGTTGGTACAACTTCAAACTCTGACTCAACCACTTTATTTCAGGTTATTGGCACAGACACGGCAACCATGATATCTGACACGATTGATATTACCATTTGGAATTATGTGCCATTGATTGATTTCATGGCCAATTCGGATGCAGTAAACAACGCAGTTTGTATCGATAACACTACTGCAAACCTGACTGTTTCGGGAGGGGATGCATCCTATGTTTACACGTGGCAACCAACAGCAACACTTGACACCAACATGGGTACTGCTGTTGTGGCCGTGCCAACAAGCAACACCACTTATCAAGTGACCGGGGTAGATACATTTGGATGTAGCAAAACCAGAAACGTTACCGTAAACATTAATACCATTTATCCACTTCTGACAGGCTCTGTTGCTCCTAACATGATTTGTGAAGGAGAAACGGTAACACTTTCAGCATCTGGAGCATCCGAGTATACCTGGTCACCAGCTGCTACTATAGTCAACCCTAACGCTTCGAGCACTTCGGCTACCCCAACAACAACGACTACCTACAAAGCTATTGGAAGCACCTTGGGCTGCAAGGATACCTTGGAAGTAACCGTTCAAGTTACTCCACAACCATCGATGAGCCTGACGCAATCCTCTGGCGGTGCTGCTATTTGTTTGGACGAAGTAGATGTTCTTTCTGTTATAGGTGGAGGGTTTGTTCAATTCGTTTGGCAGTTCCCGAACTCTCAGGTGACTACTTCTGATAGTACTCTGACCGTTTCTCCAAACGAAACCAGCTCTATTCTGGTAACTGGAACCGATACCAGTGGTTGTACAAATCAAACGTCCATTACAGTTAATGTGGACACGACTTGTGGAACACTTACCCCAATTGGAATTGACGAGCATATTTCTCTTGAAAAGGGGATGAATGCTTATGTTAATGGAGCCAATGGTGAAATTGTTCTTCAAATGAACAATGTTCTTGCTGGAAAGTATGAAGTGCGCCTTTTTAATATCATTGGTAACTTGATGTATTCCAACAAGGTTAGCAAAGGAACAGAAGATGCTACGTACAGATTACCGTTCAACCAACCTTCAGGCATTTACATTCTAAATGTATCGTCCGACACAGAGTCATTAAGCAGACGCTTGGTTAAGTAGTTCGTTGAACTGATTGTCATTAATATAAAAGGGGCTTGCCATGTGGTAAGCCCCTTTTTTGTTTGTTCTATTCTCCGAATCAAATAGCGCCTTTTCTACACATGTATTCCAATTTAAACTCCCAACCTGAGTTCGATTCTTAAGAAGCTGCAATTGAGTCATTTAATTGTTTTTACAGGAAGATAAGAGGCAAACTTCCCTAATATTTCACGGACTCCCGGCAGTCGGGTTACCGTCACTCCCACGAAGGGAATACCTCTCTCAAGTCCTTGGTGCAAGGGTTCTGCTATACTCACTAGATTTTCTCGGAAGACCGGGCAAAGGCCCAGTGGGCGTTTGAGCCAGTCTGTGCGTGAGCGTCAAGATTTTTTTGGTTCGTTTTTTTTCTCGTGCTGAGCATTTGCCGAAGCATCGACTGAAAAAAATGAACATCCACGAACTGTGGTAAAAGCAAACCCGCCTGCACATGAAATTCAATGGCCAGGTAAGTTTATCAACCTTTAGTAACCTGTCTTTATTGACTCCAACAGTATAAGCTAATGAATGTTATTGTGTTAACAATCGAACTCAGGTTCCCAGGAATCAGCGCGCAGTATTATCGCCCTCCATCAAGTTATATAACACTGTGACAGCGACTCCAATTAAGAGGTGAAAGATGTGTGCAAGATCAGATCAAGACTGTGTAAGTAATGAGCACAGTAAAAGAGACAAAAACCAAACAAGGGTCTTTGTCTCAAAGAAGAAAAGTATAAGAAGGTTTAGAGCAGTACTAGTAAAGTACCACCTTTTGCTGAAGCACGTTGTCCTTAGAAACGACAAAGAGGAAGTAGACTCCACTCTTCATAGCAGAAACGTCAAGTGTTCGTCTGTTAACTCCAGGCACAACGCTCCATTGCTGATCGAGCACCACCTGTCCGCTCAAAGACAACAGCCTCAAATTGGCTGAGTTTTCAAATGTCGTAGAAGTTGCCAACGTCACATTTAATTGGTTATCCGCAGGGTTTGGATAAATCATCAATGCTTCATTAGCCGTTCCTTCATCTATTCCAACAAACCCAATGGTAACGTCAACGCTGCCTGAATCCTGACAACCAACGATGTTGGTTTCTGTAACTGTTACTGTACCTATTGGTCCCGCACCCCATTGCACAGATGCCACATTGCTGGAAGTGCTGAGTATTCCTCCGCCCGTTACACTCCAGGAATAAGAAGACCCATTGGTTGGGTTGACACTGTAAAAGTGCGTAGCATTTGGCGTAGAAACCCCAGGTCCCGCAATGGCTGAAACAACCGGAGAAGGTAATGTAGGATTTGAACCAATCACTCCTACTTCTGTAGCCGTGGTTCCTACCGAATCAGTTACTGTGACTGTATAAGTTCCTGCGGCCAAACCACTTTGATCTTCTACCGTTGGACCGTTGCTCCAGCTGTACGTGTAAGGAGCAGTTCCTCCAGTTACGGTTAAGTCAAGAGTTCCGTTGTTGGTTCCAATACAAGTTACCTCTGTGGCCAACAGGTTTAGCGTAAGCGGAATAATTGTATCAATTGTTGCAGTCAATGTTTCAGTACAACCATTGGTGTCAGTGACAGTTACGGTATAAGTACCAGTTGATACATTTATCAGATCCTCAGTGGTGAAGGCGTTGCTCCAAAGAAACGTATAGCTGGGTGTTCCTCCCGTTACGGTCAAATCAACTGCACCATCATTGGCCGTTGAGCTACTTGCGGTGGTAATTACCGAGGAAAGTACAATGGCTGTGGGTTCATTGATTACAGCAGAATCGTTTAGCACCACTCCATTGATGTCTGTTAGTTCAATCATGTAAGTGCTGGCAGACAGGTTAGTCAAAGTAGTTGTTGCTGAGCCTCCCTCCAGTTTTGCTACATAAATGTCTCTGAACCCTGCACCTACCACGTTGTTGGCACCAAAATCTGTTGAACCACTGTAGAAAACTCCCGTTGTATAGCTCGCTCCATCTGAGCCGACAGCAATACTCAGTGCTGGCTCATAGTTGGCGCCACCACCCTGCTCGGCCCAAACTACCTGACCGGCAGAATCAAACTTTGCAATAACAGCATCGTTGTTTCCCGCTTGCGTAAAAGAAAAGTTGCCAAAATCAGCAGTCATGCCAAATTCGCCACTAACATGGCTAAATCCGGATGAGTCTGTTTCAATGGCGTAGCCGATGTCGAATCCAGGGCCACCAGAAAGTGTTGCCCATTGTGCAACACCACTAGTGTCGTATTGTGTGACAAAATGATCCCAGTTACCGGCTCCTGTTTGCGTGATTCCGTCAAAGGTGGCCGTTCCCGAGGCATACCCAGTCAGATATGCATTTCCTGCAGCATCGGCACTTACGCCTCGGGCAGCATCTGGTCCAGAACTTCCTGCTTGTTTTGCCCAAACTGCAATTCCTGTAGTATCGATCTTAGCGATATAAGCGTCATCATCACCAAATGTGGTCAAGGCAGCTACCTGGAAATCCGCCAAACCATCGTATAGTCCACAAATGAATATCGCTCCATCGTAGCCTGCATAAACATCATAACATCTGTCTGTACTATCACCGCCATACTGAACTCCCCAATCAGGATTGGATGTAGTGGCATCATAGCGGGCAAGAAAAATGTCTTGCATTCCCAAAGAAGTCAGCGAACTGAGTCCTATGTTCATGGAATTCTCAAATTCTCCTACCATGTAAACACTACCAAAGTTGTCAAAACTAATGGCGCGACCGTTGTCAACATCGGGACCACCCTGTCCAAATACCCACAGCAGGTTACCAGCTGGATCGTACTTGGCAAGAAAAGCATCAAAGCTTCCTAAAGCATTGATAGAGTTCGTGCCATCAAAAGCGGCTGTACCTTCAAAATATCCCGTGATGTAAACATCTCCATTTGCGTCAACTGCAACTCCCTGTCCTGCATCAAATCCAGTTCCACCTGCGGTGCGTACCCACTGTAAAGTACCAGTCGGATCGTATTTAGCCAGAAAAATATCCCAGCCACCAAAGGGTGATACGTTGGTCGTGTCAAATGTCGCAGCTCCATCGATATAGCCAGTGACATAAACATTGTCGTTGTTATCAATAGCTATGCTGGTTCCCCAGTCTTCTCCTGTGCCACCGGCACCTTTCGCCCAACTCCAATCACCAGCGGTAATGTTGAGTACGGTCGTATCCACTCCATTCACCGTGAAGGTGTAAGGGCCAGTACATCCATCAACATCAATAACAATGGTACCATTTGTATCTCCATTGCAGCTTACATCGGTTGGAGTTAATGTCATAACCGGAGCCTGAGCCAAAACCAGCAAAGGCATCATCAGCATTAACAGAGAAAAAAATCGCATCTTAATCATCTTCGAACTTATTAATATTCAGTCACTTAGGAAATGCGGGGTCTTCGTTTTATCGGGGCTAAATATACGAATTAATCGCTACAAAAGAGCCCAGTCTGTACTAGGACTAACGGCTAAATCAACCCTCTAGTTGGGCCTTAACGGGAATTAGCCATTGTCCATACGAAGAAGACGTAAGATCAACAGAAAGGTTTACCGCAGCACAGTCGAATTTTGCAGCCGCAATATTAGTGCTGTACAATTACCCTGGAATGCATGGTATGGTTGTCGAAAACCATCTGGAAGAAGTAGATGCCACTGGCCATTTGACTTACGTCAATCTGGTGAATAAACTTCCCTGCTCCCAGGCTCAATGATTCCTGATAAACCAACCGACCACTGGCCGACAAGATACGTACCGTTGGCGTAGCATCCCTCTCCAGCAAACCATCCACCGATAGCACGCCTCGCACAGGGTTTGGATACAAACGAATTGCCGATAGTTCCTGTGCCTCATCCAATCCCGTTGGTGGGTTGATGACAACCTCAAGCGTACTTGAATCTGCACAGCCATAAAGGTTGGTTTCCTTGACCGAAATCTGACCAATGGAAACTCCTGAGGTCCATTCCACTGTGGCCACATTGCTGCTATTGTTGACAATGTTGCCACCGGAGATCGTCCAGGTGTAGGCAGAGCCACTGGTAGCTCCAACGCTGTAGAAATAAGTAATGAAAGGCTGCGCTGCCGGTGGACCATTTATGATTTGGGCCATGGGCGTTGGAACCACATCAATGCTTTGAGTCACAGAATCTGAACAACCCAGAGTATCCGTTACCAGATAAGTAATGTTGTGCAATCCAGGGCCCGCTATGGATGGGTCAAAAGAAGTTCCAGCCGTTCCGGCACCTGTAAATTGCCCTCCTAACGGAGAACCTGTCAAGGTAGAAGGAAGTTCATTGACACAACTCGTTGCAGCCAAGCCAGTAAAGCCAGCAGTCAATTGGCTAACCGCTACGGAAATTCCACCAGAGATAAGGGAGCAACCTGCGCCCAATGATACCTCAACAGTGTAGGTTCCTGGAAGTGTTCCTGCATAAATTGAATCTGTGGCACCGGCAATTGGAATTCCGTCTAATCTCCATTGGTAAGAATACCCAGGACTCGTTGAAACACCTAAAGATACACTGCCACCATTACAAATGACTGTTGGTCCCTCCACCAGAATTATTGCTGTTATCGGGGCAGGTTCGGTCACGGTTATCCCTGAATCTGCTGCGACACATCCGTTAGCATCGGTCATAACGATGAAATAACTTCCTACAGCCAAACCTACAGCAGTGGCCGTTGTTTGACCATCGCTCCAAAGGAAAGTGTAAGGACCAGTTCCACCTGTTCCAGTCGCTGTTGCTGTTCCATCTATCAGGCCATTGCAGGAAACATTTGTTACGGTTGTTGTAATCAACAAAGGAGCCGGCTCCGAAATGCTGGCACTTCCAGTTGAATTGCACCCATTGTTGTCGGTTACCGTTACGGTATGTGTTCCAGGAGTTAATCCTGTTGCACTGGCAGTGGCTTGCCCGTTGCTCCAAAGGAAAAAATAAGGTGCATTACCACCTGATGCAGAGGCTGTAGCCGTTCCATCATTTCCGCCACTGCAACTTACCGAGCCACCACTGGTTACCAACACAGAAATAGGTGTTGGTTGATTCACTGTGGCAACGAACGAGGCCGTGCACAAATTGGCATCAGAAACAGTCACCGTGTAAGTACCAGCAGCCAAGCCTGTTACAGCAGCCGTGAATTGACCGTTACTCCAGACGTAGGTAAACGCACCAGAACCTCCACTGGCCGAAGCAGTTGCCGATCCATCAGCAAGGCCATTACACGTCACATCCGTTATCAAAAAGGAATTGGTGATAATCGTTGGTTCAGTAATCGTTGCAGTGGTGGTGGCTGTTCCCCCAATACCATCGGTAACGGTGACCGTATAAGTTCCTGCTCCAATTCCAGTTAAATCTTCTGTTGTGGCGGCATTGCTCCAGACAAACGAATAAGGCGTCACACCTCCTGAAACCGTCAAATCTACAGCACCATTCGATCCGCCATTGCACGAAACTGCCGTTTGATTGGTCGACAATGCCAAAGGACTTCCGGGCTGTGTAACCACATAACTTCCTGTACCGGTACAACCATTCAGATCCGTTACAGTAACTGTGTAAGTTCCTGCTATCAGAAAATTTATGTCTTCCGTGTTAGCTGCGGTAGTCCACAAGTATGTATAAGGCATGGTCCCACCTGCTACTGTCAAATCTATTGCACCATCACTTCCTCCAGAGTTAGTCACATTCGTAATGACTGAAGATAAATTCAGACCGATGGCCGCACTGACTGCACCGGATGTTGAATTTGTACAACCATTGGCATCTGTTACTGTTACAGTATAAGATCCAGGAGTCAAATTATTGATACTGGCCGTTGTGCCAGCATTGGACCAGAGAAATGTGTAAGGAGGAACTCCTCCCGATACTCCTGCCAAAATCACCCCGTCATTGTTGCCAGCGCAAGTTTCGCCAGTGGTTGTTAACGCTATTACAATAACCGTTGGTTCTCCCACAGTCGCAGAAGTAACAGCAGTTGCCGAAGAATTGTCCGTAACCGTAACCGTGTAGGTTCCAGCCGGAACATTTGTCAAGTCTTGCGATACCGCACCGTTGGACCATAGGTAAATATAAGGTGTTGTGCCACCTGTTGGTGTCAGGTCAATCGAGCCAGTTGCACCGCCATTGCACGTCACATTCGTCACGGCTGTTGCCAATGACAATGTACTCGTTGGTATGTTAAATATTACCGCAAAATCTTCTATTTGACCAAATTCTGGGGTGTAACATGGTCCTGAAATGTTGTTGGATTGAAAATCTGAAATCACCCGCATGCGCAAATAACTGCCCATTGTTGGGCTGGCAGGAGTGGTGACATTGCCTGTGTGGGTAGTGGCATCATCAGAAGAAAATATTTGTTCTCCTGGATCGGTAAAGTCTCCATCGTTGTTGTAGTCGATGTAAGCCCGAACGTCTTCGTTGTTGGCGGAGCCCGTTTCAATGGAGATGGGATAAAGCGTTGAAGGATCAAGGTCGGTCGCCTGCCCGCAAGAACGATCCACATACCCATTTTCCGGAACCGAGCTACTGCTCGACACATCGATGGTTTCGAAGGTCACGTTGCGAATTCCCATTCCAAAGCCGTTGGAAAGGTTGGTCGTTTGCGGAGAGCAGGTTGCAGCAGTTGGTGGTGAAATAGAAATCGGTGTACAACCCAATGAGCTCAGCAAACTGGCCCTTTCCGTACACAATGCCGCACGCATCCGATTCTTTTGATCCAACGAAAACATGTTGGCACAGGTCTGGCTTGAATAATCGAGGTAGTTGCGAATGACCAATCCAAATGTATCGTTGATGCAGCTGTTCATTTGTCCGGCAGGGCAATTACTGCCTGACCGAATGTGTCGTTCAGTATCACCACAACAGTCGCCTTGCCCGCTTCCGCAATTGTTGCCTGTGGGCGGACAGGTCGTTCCGTTGACGTCTCCTTCAAAAGTATGATACAGGTTAAAGTAGTGTCCAGCCTCGTGGGTCAGCGTTCGACCAAGGTTGTTGAATGAATTGACGGTTCCAATGTTGCCAAAGGCTGTGTGCATGATGACGATTCCATCCACAGCAGCAGAAGCTCCGGGGAAATAGGCATAACCCTGGATGCCAAAATTCCCATTGTTGTTTTCGATTTCTGTAACTACCCAGATGTTCATGTAGTCGGTGTTCGGCCAACGGCTCAAATCTTTTACATCCGTTTCATCAGCCCCACTGCCTTGTCCGGCAGTAATCCCTTGTGTACTGTAATTGGTCACCGTACTTCCATTTACCCGAACAATGCCCGATGTTGCCAAACAGTTGGGATCGCGCACTGCCAGACAAAATTCGATTTCAGTATCTACGCCTAGCGCATCTCCATGAGTACCCGGAGTTTTGCGAAAACGATCGTTCATCATGTCCAAGCCACTTTGAATTTGCGCTTGCGAAATATTAGCCCCTACTCCAACAGCTTGCCCCGAATGAACAACATGTACCACCACGGGCACCTTCAAAACACCATTGGTAGACAATTGCAGTCCGTTGTTGTTGTTCTGATTTTGGTTTTGGATCCAGGATTGAATGTGTGCTTCATTGGCCTGAATTCGGGCAGCATAAGCCGGGTCGGTGGCCAATAAATTGTTGTGAATCAAATGGGCTGCGCATTGTTCCACACTTTGTGCAACAGTGATCGAATTCGTGAAAGAGGAAAGAATTGCAACGAATAGAAGGGGTAATAGTCTTCTCATATAATCATTTTGGGTGCTCAGATATTCGGTGATTTGAACATTTTCTTCACCTACATACACGCAAGATTACGGAATAGGGTTGGAAAAGTTTTTCAATCAATCACTAAAGGTAAAAAAATCGTACCAGATGATTATCAAGGACTTAGTCATGATGCAATAAAAAAAGGGGAAACCCCCGTTTCCCCTTTTTTCCAATCTGGCTAGAAAGAGCACATATCTACCAGCTGGGCTATTGAACAATCAGCTTACGCTGAATAACTTGTTCGTTGGTCACCAAACGCAGTAGGTAAAAGCCTTTAGACCAATTGGCGACATTGACCTGTCTGTGTTCAGATGGAGACCCTACTGATCCGTTATCGTTGAAAACGACTTGTCCTGATGTTGAAACGATTTGAATCTCAACTGGTCCGGCTAAGGCGTTGTCCCAACCAATGGTGATGGTTTCCGTGGCTGGATTTGGGAAAACATTCAATTTCAATCCATCGGATAAATTGTTGACTCCCGTAGATAAAACTTGTACGAACAATGAGTCATCCGAACTTGAACAACCAAATGAATCGCTTACAACGACAGTTATAGATCCCGCACCGATGTTAGCGTCCCAGCTTACAGTCGCGGAATTGCCGCTGGCACTTACAATGGTTCCTCCGTTGATTGTCCAGGCATAATTGGTGGCCAGGTTAGAAAACGCGGTGTAAGTGTAGTTGACCGATGGTTGAGCCAAGGTGGGCCCACTAATAGAATCGACCTGTGGATTATCGAGCACCTCAGTAACTTGAACGGTGGAATCAGAACATCCAAGGCTATCCGAAACAGAATACCAAACATCGTGTACTCCAATTCCAGCAGCAAATGGGTTAAATGATGTTCCGGAGACTCCTGCTCCAAAAAATTGTCCTCCTCCGGTAGAAGGAACCAACGTGCTGGATGCATCATTGAGGCAATAAATTGGATTTAGTCCCGTAAAACTGGCTGACAACGAGCTTTGAGTGACACTCAATGGTGCTGAGCTACTCGCTGCACATCCTTGGTTGGAACTAATCACTACGGTGTAATTTCCAGCCGCAGTGGCCGTGTAACTCATACCTGTTGCCCCACTAATGTTGGAACCAAACACTTGCCATTGATAGGTGAACCCTGATCCGCTGTTGGCCTGCAGCTGCACTGAGCCTCCTGGGCAAAGAAAGGTTGAACCATTGGGTGTGACGGTTGCCACAATAGACGTTTGCTGCGTTATAAAGACTGAATCTAAGCTGCTGCAACCGAATGAATCCGTAATGATTATTGAGTACCCCCCAACAGCTAAACCTGTAACCGAAGCTGATGTTGCCCCGTTGCTCCAATTGTAAAAATAAGTGGGTGTTCCACCTGTTGGACTGACAGAAGCTGTTCCATCAGCCTGTCCATTACAAGTCACATTGGTAAAAGTGAGGTTGGCCATTATCGGAGCTACTGAGCCAATACTGACGGAAGCCGAATCAGAACAACCATTCGCATCCGTTATGGTCACAATATAAGAACCGACTGCCAATCCAGTTATCACGGATGTTGTTTGGCCGTTGCTCCACAAAAAGGTGTAGGGAGGCGTTCCGCCTGTTACCATTAACTGAGCAGATCCGGTGTTGTTACCACATGATACAGGCGACATGGCGACTGCCGTTGCTATCAGAATTGTAGGCTCCAAAATAGTAACGGTAGAAGTCGTGGTGTTACTTGAATTATCTGTAATTGTTACCGTATAAGTTCCCGCTGGGACACCCGAGATGTCTTCGGTTGTAGCACCTGAACTCCACAAGAAAGTGTAAGGTAAAGTTCCTCCAGAAACAGAAAGATTGACACTTCCATTGGTCAAACCGTTGCAGGTTACGTCTGTCGAAATTGTTGTAGCATTCAAGAAGTTAGAGCAGGTATCCGTGACAGTGAAAGTGCCGATTGTTGAGCAACCGGGAACATCATTGACAGTAACGGTGTAAGTACCGACTGCTAATCCAGAAAGGTCTTGGGTTGTCGCTCCATTGCTCCAGTTATAGGTGTAAGGTTGTGAGCCGCCACTCGGTGTGATGTCTATGGCTCCGTTAGTACCTCCACAAGGTATAATTGTTGTAATGTTGCTGGCAATGCTGATTCCAGTAGCCGCTTGAATGGTAGCGCTAGTAGTAGCTGTGCAACCGTTAGCATCCGTCACAGTGAGCGTGTACACTCCTGGTGCAAGGTTGTTGTTGTTGGGCACTGTTGCCCCATTGGACCAAGCATATGCATAAGGTGATGTACCTCCGGTAACGCCTGTGCCAAATGCTCCGTCATTATCTCCTGGGCAGGTTTCGTGACCAATGACCAGATTGATGACAATAGACGATTGTTGCGATATAAAGATTGAATCCAAACTGCTACAACCGAATGTATCCGTAACGACTATTGAATAACCTCCAGCAGACAAGCCTGTTGCAGTGGCTGATGTTGAGCCGTTGCTCCAATTGTAAAAATAAGGTGGTGTTCCGCCTGTTGGGCTCACCGAAGCAGTTCCATTAGCTAGTCCACATCCCGCGTTGGTAGAAGTGGGATTGGCAATTATCGGTGATGCAGATCCAATATTGACGGAAGCTGAATCAGAACAACCATTCGCATCCGTTATGGTCACAATATAAGAACCGACAGTCAAGCCAGTTATTACGGATGATGTTTGGCCGTTGCTCCACAAAAAGGTGTAGGGAGGCGTTCCGCCTGCTACCATTGCTTGCGCAGATCCGGTGTTGCCACCACATGATACAGGCGACATAGCAACTGCCGTTGCGATCAGAACTGCAGGCTCCGAAACGTTAACGGAAATAGTGGTGGTGTTGCTCGAATTGTCTGTAACTGTTACCGTGTAAGTGCCCGCTGGAACACCCGAAATATCTTCTGTTGTAGCTCCAGTGCTCCATAAGAAACTGTAAGGGGCATTTCCTCCAGAAACGGAGAGATCAACACTTCCATCGGCAAGACCGTTGCAGGTTACATTGGTCACATTTGTTGTAGCATTCAAGGGGTTGGAGCAAGTGTCTGTAACCGTGTAAGTGTCAGTTGTTGAACAACCGGGAACATCATTGACCGTAACGGTGTAAGTACCCACTGCTAGCCCAGCAATATTTTGTGTAGTTGCCCCATTGCTCCACGTGTAGGTGTAAGGTGCTGATCCTCCACTTGGTGTGATATTGATGGCTCCGTTGGTGGCAAAGCAGGGAGAAACATGCACAATCGAGTCGATTATGCTGATTCCTGATGCTGGCATAATGTTACCACTGATAGTATCAGTACACCCATTGGCATCAGTTACCGTGAGCATGTAGCCTCCTGGCGCTAAACTCGGGTTGTTACTGGCAGTGGTCGATCCGTTTGACCACAAATAACTGTAGGGTGGTGTCCCTCCTGTCACTGTTGTACCAAATGCACCGTCATTAGAGCCGGGGCAGGTTTCAGGAGCAGAGATAATGGTGATCAGAATGTGTGATGGTTCAGAAATAACTTGAGTAATAGTAGCCGTGCAATTGTTGCTGTCGGTCACGGTTACGGTGTAAGTTCCTGCAGCCAATCCGGTTATGGTGTTGCTCGTTGCCGAGTTGCTCCACAGGTAGAAATAGCTTGGTAAACCGCCTGTTGCGGATGCAGTGATAGAGCCATCTGTTCCGCCAGGGCAGCTGACATTGGTAAAAGTGGCTATTTGAGCTTGCAGTGTTGCGCACTGCCCCCTTGCGGTATTTTCGAGACCAATCAGCACGATCAATCCCAGGAAAAGAAGTCGTATTTTATTCATTATTGCTGGTTATTAATAAAGTGGGTTCTTCTCCCCGGGGGTTTGGAGAAATTAATTTGGGCGGTGCATGCGTTGCCTTTCAGCTGCATTCACGCAATCGAATAAATTCGGGTTGGGTGTTCAGGAAAATTTAGGTTCTTTTCCCTCTTTTCCCCTAAAGGGGAAGTTTTTGAAGTTGGTTTTTTACACCAAATCGGCCAGGGCCAATTCTTGTGGCGCCCAGGGTGTGGGCACTGCTTCGTGCCCAAATTCTGCCAGCTTTTGACGCGTGGCTGTGCCTATGGCCAGGTATTGAGCAGGTAGGCCATGCAAATTTCGACTAAAAAAGGAGGCTACGTTGGTGGGGCTGGTGAAGACAAAAATATCGGCCTCGGGAATGGCAACTTCTGGCGCTGCAATCGTTTTGTAAACCACCAAATCAACCACTTCCACAGCTTCTGAACATTGCTCCTGGACGGTTCTTAAACTACGGTCTGATTGTGGAAATAACACACGTTGCCCTGCGGCTATTTGTGCAAATTGTTTTCCGATTGTTGCTGTGTCATTGCCGGCTCCAACAAAGTCGGGTGTGAGATCCCATGTTTTTAGGGATTCTGCTGTGCCTGGGCCGATAGCGGCTATTTTGATGCCTCTGGTTCGTGGGCCTTGCGCCAAAAAATTCTGAACGGCATTTTTCGAGGAGAAAAAGAACCAATCTGCTTTTGTGGGGGTGTTGAAGGGGACGGCTTGAATTTGTATCAACGACTTGCCGGTGACGGTGTGCCCTTGTTTTTCCAGAAAGCGCTTGAAGTGACTATCGGGTGTTAGATCCCGGCTGATGAAGACGTGTTTAGGATCTTTTTTTTTTAAGGCTGCCACGGCTAGTTCGGCTAATCCTTCGGTGGTGGTGGCTTCGAGGTAGGTGCGGGCGGGGAAGCTGTCCCAACTTTCGGCTGCGGTTGCCCATAGCTTGTATTGGCCGGCTTCTTCTATGCAATAGGCTCCCAGGGGCAACTGACATCCACCTTCAAACAGGTTGAGTATTTTCCGTTCTACTGCGATGGTTGTTGCGACTTGTGTATCAGTCATTTTTTGCATAAAATCGGCCAACTCGTTGTCGGTTTCCCGAATTTGCAATGCGAGCACTCCCTGAGCGGGGGCTGGCACAAATTCACGTGGGTCGAGTGACACGACTTCCAGATCGCTTAGGTCTAATTCAAGTCGTTTTACTCCGGCTGCGGCCAACAATATCGCATCGTATTGGCCTTCGCGCAATTTGTTGATGCGGGTGGGCACGTTGCCTCTCAAATCTTGTAATTGAACGTCTTCACGAAAGGCCAGCATGAGGGCTTTTCTGCGTGCCGAAGAGGTGCCTACTATGGCGTTTTTTACCAGGTTCCACTTTTGTGTGGTGTCTACTTTTTCTTTGCGGATGAGCAGCAAATCTGCTGGGTCTGCCCGGTGTGAAACTGCTGCTATCTTCAGGCCTGCTGGTGGGTCGGTTTCTAAATCTTTGTGTGAATGCACCGCCAAATCAATTGCTTCACCGAGAAGGGCGGATTCAATTTCTTTGGTAAAAAAGCCCTTGCCTTCCATTTTATCGAATCCGATATTTTGGATGCGATCGCCTTGGGTTTTGATGATTTTGATGGTGCTTTCGGCTCCGTGTCGCTTGAGCTCTGATTGCACAAAATATGCTTGCCAAAGTGCCAGGTCGCTGCCTCGTGAGCCTATGATGATGGTGCGGTTCATTTTTTTCTCAGGGTATATTACAGCTTCCGTTTCTGCTCCTGCAACAATATTTCTTTGGCCATCTTCATGGGCATACTGATGTATTTCTTCTCCACGTAGTTGAGCACTTTCTCCATCACCTCTTTGGAGGCTTCATCCAGATTGGCCAGGTCTTTGGCAAACACCTCTTCTACAGCTGTTTTCCGAATCTCTTTCACTTGGGCGGGCACTGCTTTCATGGCCACCTCAATCTGCCGCTCTTTGTGCATGGTTTCAAATTCCCTCAGGCCTTCTTCTACAATTTGCTCACAGCGAAACAATTCTTTTTCCCGCTCCCGCAGGTTTTCACGGGCTATTTCTTTCAAGTCTTCCACAGCAATAAGGTTCACATCGTATTCTGTGGCAATGCTACGATCAAAGTCACTGGGAATGGCCAGATCAATTACGGTTTTTCTGGTAGTTTCCCCGTTCAAAAGCTGTTTGTACAATTCTTTGGTCACGATTTTGTCGGCTGCTCCAGTACATGTGATGAGCACATCAAACCCTCCCTGATGGTCTTGTATGTCTTTTAGCTCTTTCGCGGCACCTACGTCTTTAAAACGCCCTGCAAGGATGGCTGCTTTGGACAGGGTGCGGTTGTAAACGGTCAGCTTTCCAAAACTGTGTTTGAGCAAGTTGCCCGACATGGCCTGCATGGTTGTTCCGGCTCCGATCATCAACACCCGGCTGTTGGGCTCAGAACCTGCGTCCATCATTTTTTTGTAAGCGAGATTGACCACGGAAACGGGCCGGTCCGCAATGGCGGTTTCCGTATAAATCTGCTTGGCTGTTTCTATTGTTTTGCGCAAGGCCAGCCGGATAAAATCACCCGTCAGGCCCCATTTGTGGCATTGCTCATAGGCGCGCCTTACCTGGGTAATTATCTCGCGTTCTCCGACCACCAATGAGTCCAATGAGCCGGCTACGTGAAAGAGGTGACGCACAGCATCCAAACCGGTTAGTGGGTTGGTTTCAGAAGCAGCCCATTCCACTTGCTCCGCTTCCCAATCGGGATAGAGTCGGGCAAAAAAACGTTTCAGAAAAGTTTGGTCGATTTCGGTGTCGCCCCGCAGCAGGTATTCTACGCGGTTGCAGGTGGTGAGGTACATCAATTCCTGCAGGCCTTCCTGTGCCTTCACTGGTTCCAACCGGCCTTGCTGCTGGTCTTCCTCAATGTGCAACCGACCGATTTGTTCGAGGCCGATGCTGCGGTGCGTAAACGCTATGACAGTGAATTGATCCAAGTACCTAATTTTCGGTACAAAGGTGTGAAAGCATCAAAGTAATTGTGTCATGATAGTGTCATGGAAACACAAGAACCCCACAGATTAACTCTATGGGGTTCTTGGCTCATTACTATTCAATCGCTGCTCAAAAACATAAATGTCTTTTACAGGATTGACCAACTACAATCTTTACCGCTGCACATTTTGCTAACGCAGATGTTTGCGGTCTCGCAACTCATCGAGCTACGCTGGTGACTTAGCTTAACTACCGCACATCTCGCAATCGTCTGGATTGTCCAGAGAACAAGCGATTTCTGCTTCGCGCTGCTCTTGTGTCACAGCTACGGGTATTTCAGCTTTTTGTTGTTGCTTTTCAATGGTGAATTTGATGGCATCACGTGCGGCTTTTGTGCGCAGGTAATACATGCCTGTTTTCAACCCTTGTTTCCATCCGTAGAAGTGCATGGAAGTTAATTTGGCGAAATTGGCATTCTCCATGAAGATGTTGAGTGACTGTGACTGGCAAATGAAAGCGCCACGTTCTGCTGACATCTCGATGATGCGCTTCTGGCTAATTTCCCATGCTGTTTTGTACAGTGCTTTCAGGTTGTCAGGAATCTCATTGATGTCCTGAACAGAACCGTTGGCTGCAATCAGCTCTTGTTTCATGTCATCGTTCCACAAGCCCAATTTTACGAGGTCACGCAAGAGGTGCTTGTTCACTACGATGAATTCTCCAGACAATGTTCTTCTGGTATAGATGTTCGAAGTGTATGGCTCAAAACACTCGTTGTTACCCAAAATCTGAGAGGTAGAAGCGGTTGGCATTGGTGCCAGCAACAAAGAGTTGCGTACTCCGTGCTCTTTTACTTCTTCACGCAATACATCCCATTCCCAACGTGAAGATGGTTGAACATTCCACAGGTCAAACTGGAATTTGCCTTCTGACACTGGAGAACCTTTGAACGTTTCGTAAGCACCGTGCTCTTTAGCAAGGTCTTTAGAAGCGGTCATTGACGCGTAGTACAATGTTTCAAAAATCTCTTTGTTCAACACGCCTGCTTCTTCTGAATCAAATGGGTGACGCAGCAAGATGAGTGCATCGGCCAACCCTTGTACTCCGATTCCGATAGGACGGTGACGCATGTTTGAGTTGCGTGCCTCAGGAATTGGATAGTAATTGTTGTCGATGATTTTGTTGAGGTTCTTGGTGATTGCGTAAGTCACTTCAAACAGCTTGTCGTGGTCGAATTTGCCATCGATGACAAATTTTGGCAGGGCCACAGAAGCCAGGTTACAAACAGCTACCTCATCGGGAGACGTGAATTCTACAATCTCAGTACAGAGGTTAGAAGAACGAATGGTTCCGAGGTTCTGCTGGTTCGACTTGGAGTTACAAGCATCTTTGTAGAGCATGTAAGGTGTTCCAGTCTCGATTTGTGATTCCATAATTTTGAACCACAGGTCTTGTGCTTTGATGGTCTTGCGACCGCGATCTTCTGCTTCGTACTTGAGGTACAGTGATTCAAACTCCTCGCTGTGCACATCGGCAAGTCCCGGGCACTCGCTAGGATCCATCAGCGTCCATTCTCCGCCTTCCTCAACGCGCTTCATGAACAAGTCGGGTATCCACAATGCGTAGAACAAATCACGAGCGCGTTGCTCTTCTTTTCCGTGATTCTTTTTCAAATCCAGGAAGTCGAAGATATCCGCATGCCAGGGCTCGATGTAAACTGCAAAAGAACCTTTGCGCTTGCCACCACCCTGGTCAACATAGCGAGCCGTGTCGTTAAACACCCGCAACATTGGTACAATACCGTTTGAAGTACCATTTGTGCCACGGATGTAAGAACCTGTTGCACGTACATCGTGAATAGACAATCCGATGCCACCAGCCGATTGAGAAATCTTCGCACACTGCTTCAAAGTGTCGTAGATACCGGTGATGCTGTCTTCTTTCATAGAAAGCAAGAAGCAAGATGACATTTGTGGTTTGGGTGTACCTGCGTTGAAAAGGGTTGGTGTAGCATGTGTAAACCAACGTCTTGACATCAATTCGTAGGTCTCAAGCACTGAGTCGATGTCGTCTTTGTGAATCCCAACAGAAACACGCATCAACATGTGTTGAGGACGCTCTGCTACTTCACCATCCAACTTCAGCAGGTAAGAACGCTCTAATGTTTTGAAGCCAAAGTAATCGTATCCAAAATCGCGATCGTAGATGATCGTTGAATCCAATTGCTCAGCATTGTTTTTGATCACTTCGTAAACGTCATCAGCAATCAACGGAGCTTTCTTGCCCGTCTTTGGATCAACGTAACTGTAAAGTGACTCCATGGTTGTTGAGAATGATTTCTCAGTTCCTTTGTGGAGGTTTGAAACTGCCAGTCTCGATGCGAGCAGGGCATAATCGGGATGTTTGGTTGTGAAAGAAGCTGCTACTTCAGCAGCAAGGTTGTCGAGCTCTGTGGTCGTTACCCCTTCGTAAATTCCTTCGATCACCTTCATGGAGATCTGTACAGAATCTACGTTCTCATTTAAACCATAACATAGCTTGGTAATACGGGCTGTAATTTTGTCAAATTTGACTGCTTCCTTGCGCCCATCTCTTTTATAAACAAACATAGTTATTGGTAGAGTTTAGTCCGATGGATAATAATTAATAGTGAAATATAGTGGAGTGTTGTTGGCTAGAAGTCTTCGTCCAGCTTAAACACATTGTCTTCGTTATTTCCAGTAACTCCAGCTTTTTGATACTCTGCTACCCGCTTCTCAAAAAAGTTGGTTTTCCCCTGGAGGGAAATCATCTCCATAAAATCAAATGGGTTGGAGACATCGTAAATCTTTTTGCATCCCAATTCAACCAGCAAACGGTCAGCAACAAACTCGATGTATTGTGCCATCAGTTTCGCATTCATTCCAATCAGACTAACTGGCAACGAAACGCTTACAAACTCTTGCTCGATTTCAACGGCATCTCTGATGATTTTCACTACACGCTCTTCAGACAGTTTGTTCACCAAGTGGTTGTTGTACAACAAGCAAGCAAAATCACAGTGCATGCCTTCATCACGAGAAATCAATTCATTGGAAAAGCTCAATCCTGGCATGAGGCCACGTTTTTTCAACCAGAAGATGGAGCAGAAACTACCTGAGAAGAAAATTCCTTCTACTGCTGCAAAAGCAACCAAACGCTCGGCAAAGTTTCCATTGTCGATCCAGTCCAAAGCCCAATCCGCTTTTTTCTTCACGCAATCCATTGTTTCGATGGCGTTGAACAGGCGATTCTTCTCTTCCTTGTCTTTAATGTAAGTGTCGATGAGCAAGGAATAAGTCTCCGAATGGATGTTTTCCATGGCAATCTGAAAGCCGTAGAAAAATTTGGCTTCTGTGTATTGTACTTCGCTTACGAAGTTTTCTGCGAGGTTCTCATTAACGATGCCATCACTTGCCGCAAAAAAGGCCAACACGTGCTTAATGAAATAACGCTCATCGTCATTTAATTTGTTTTGCCAATCTGCAAGGTCAGCATGCAGGTCAATTTCTTCAGCTGTCCAAAAACTAGCTTCAGACTTTTTATAGAATGACCAAATGTCATCGTGTTGAATTGGAAACAGAACAAAACGTTGGCTGTTCTCTTTTAATATAGGTTCTTCCATTAAAGGGGCATCCGATGTTACGAGTTCGGTCTTTTCGGGTAGAACTGATTCAATACTTGGCCCGGGGGTCTTGATTTCTTCGGCTGTAGTCTTGTTTGTCTCCATGTTGTTAGCTGCAATTAATTTCGTTCGTTAAAACCGATACTTTTCCTATTAAACAGCGTCTTAAAAACTTCTAAAACACTGATTATAAATGCCTTAAACCAAAAAAACCTAGTAATCGAAAAAGCTGGAAAATGGCTTCTGCTCGTAGCGGCTTTACAAAACTTGACAAAAAAAGTGGGCAAGTCAATTCAATTTAATCAACAATCGGCCGAAGTTTTTAACATAGTGCTATGCTATCAAATTGTTAAAAAAAATATAATCTTACAGAAACCCCACGCTATCACAGGGGGAAAATTTTAGAGAGATGTTCATATCCCAACATCCAAAAAAAGCGCGTTTTTGGTTCAGGTTTTATTCTTTATATTCTCCGCCAACTCATCTACTTTTTCCAATTGAGCATACCATTCTTCACCGTACTTCCGGGTGAGTGATTCCTTCAAAAATTTGTACACCTTCACATTGAGCTCAGACCCACAGGCACAGGCCGGAGAGCAAATATCCCACTGATCATAATTGACGGCATCGTAGGCTGTATAGGAAGTAATTCGAACCGGATAGAGGTGACAGGAAATTGGTTTCTTAAAGTCGATCTTTCCAGCCTTGTGCGCTTGCTCAATGGAACACAGCGCAGTACCCTTGTCATCGAACGTTACATAAGCACATTCTTTTTCATTGACGAGTGGGGTCACCGTCTCGGCATCCCAGGGGTCTTTGATGTATTTTCCTTGCTCTTCAACCGCCTTGATGCCAATCGGTCGCATAAAGGGTTTGACGTCTTCGTAGATGTCATCCAGTATCGCTTTCTCCTCCTCTGTTACCGGAGCGCCCGCATCGCCTTCTATACAACAAGCTCCTTTGCAAGCGCTTAAGTCACACACAAATTTTTTCTCCAGAATATCCTGAGATATCAGGGTTTTCCCTATTTCAATCATGGGAGCAAAGGTACTGCAAATTGAAGCGCATCCTTGCTCAGGAATTGAACAAGTAAGTCATTCCCGAAGTAGCTGAAGGAGGGAATTGTAAAAGCGCTCACCCACAGCGCCAAAGACAAGAAATGGCGCCTAAGCAACATTTTACAAATTTCAATCATGGTGTAATTTCACAAGCGATAGTTGGCTAGCGGTGCTAAATACATTCGACCTGTATATCAGTATTTCATCCTCGGCAACTTCCCGGCTCTTCCTGGGCATTACATAACTTCTTGACATCCATAATGATGGAATGTCAAACGAGTACAAGTTGTTTTCCTTATCCAATCGAACGACCTTGGGGGTGTGTTCTCGTGCTGTTATTCCAGAATTAAAATAAAACGTCAAATATTCATCGGTTCTGATAAAACCAAAAGAACCGAACCGGTTTGCACAAACCTGCATCGACTGCTGGTATAAAGAACCGAACTGGCCTACACAGACTGAACCCTGGTATTTGGAAATCGTGGTAATCTTACCAACATGCCCCCCTCCATCCAAAGGAACTACCATAATGTAATTATTATCGTCATCAATACTTCTTTCAGCTATTAGAGCTAGGTTACCCTCTCCTCTGTCACTCAAACTACGTACATACATTCCTTCAATCCCATATGTCAACTGTCGTGCATCCTTTTTGCTTATATCTGCATCGCTTAAACCCCGCCAGGTAGCATTTTTCCTTAAGAAAGAATCTTCAAAATAATTAACTCTATTCACCAGCACCTTTTCCGAGGTTAAGTCATATTTATAATAAAATACTCCCCGAACCCCCTTGGGTCTTTCCTTTTTTGCTTGTTTCACCAGAACCTCTGGCTTCTCAGTAAAAAAGCCAGCAACCACAATTTTATCTCCCTCTTCTATCATATAGCTGTATGATCCTATACTTAGCGGAACATCGACCTGAATCTTCTTTTGAACCTGATCTCTCTGACACGTGACAAGGCTTAGTTCTTGTAGGACAATTCCTTTATATTCTGATTTTTTTGAAATTTTTGATAAAACCAATGCATACACATTTCCAAAATCACTGATCATCATTTGAATATTGGAAACATCTTCTCGTGGGTTCGGAAATTCTTCTTTCGACCTGCGAATTTCCACGAAGCCTTCTGTAAAAACCCGGTAGTTTATATCTAAAGCTCCCGTTTTGCTATGTGCTGAAACCAATAAATGGGAATCATCAGGTGAAGTATTCATGGTAAAAAAAGGCCAATTTTGAGGACTGCCATGGGAGAGAGGCATTGACCCGATGACTTTGGATGGCCCTAGTTCCATTGTTTTCAAATCCAATGTTTGCGCAATTAGCACCGCCTCGCGAGTTTCTTTCGAGTAGGATTTCGAAATGAAATAAAGCTGCTCCTTCCATTGAAATGTAGAGTAAAAATTACCCCAATTCCCTTGATATTCGACAGGAATTTCTTTTGAACGAACTAAATTAAGTTCAGAATCAAAATGCTCTAAAAGCAGCAAAAACTTAACTTTTGCTTCGCTCGATTCAGCGACACCTTGGAATTTTCTCATCAAATAATACCCCTCTTCAAACTTTCCAACAACCCAAACTCTCGTATCCAAAGTGCCTAAAGTTGGCAACATACTTTTGAAGGAAGGGATGGTCAGTTTGTCACCCGAAGTAAATTCAATCTCCTGAGACATCGCAACAGAATGAGTCAACACGCTAATCAACACAAGAAATTTCAACACTGAATTAAATATTCCACACGAAGTCGAAAGAATTTTCCCAATTTTTCTCATAGTCCAAAGATACCGCAATTTTGATCCGCAATTTTGCTCAGGAATTGAACAAGTCCACCTATTACGGGGGAAAACAAATCACCAAACCCACACAACTGTAGGCATTTGTAGGTGATGCAAGAAAATACTAGTAAAATTGCATCTCGAAACGAATGATCATGGCAAACGAAGACTTGTTAAAGAAAGTAATAGCCCACTCAAAGGAGTATGGCTTTGTATTTCCATCCAGTGAAATTTACGATGGTTTGGCCGCGGCCTACGATTACGGCCAAAACGGGGCCGAACTGAAAAACAACATCAAAAGCTATTGGTGGAAAGCGATGGTGCAAATGCACGAAAACATTGTGGGCCTCGACTCCGCTATTTTCATGCACCCTGCTACCTGGAAGGCTTCCGGGCACTTGTCTGCTTTTAACGACCCGCTCATCGACAACAAAGATTCGAAAAAACGGTACCGCGCAGACGTGCTGGTGGAAGATTACATTGCCAAGATCGAAGCCAAGATCAACAAGGAAGTAACCAAGGCGGCCAAACGGTTTGGCGACAGCTTTGACAAAGATCAGTTTGTGGCCACCAATCCCCGCGTTGTCGCCAACGTGGAAAAGATTGATGCCATCAACAACCGCATGAAGTCAGCTTTGGAAGAAGAAAACCTGGCCGACCTCAAGGCGCTGATTGAAGAATTGGAAATTGCCTGCCCGGTTTCAGGTTCAAAAAACTGGACCGATGTGCGCCAGTTTAACTTGATGTTTTCCACGGAAATGGGATCGGTAGCTGAAGGTGCCAACAAAATCTACCTGCGACCAGAAACGGCCCAGGGTATTTTTGTCAACTTCCTCAACGTTCAAAAATCAGGTCGGATGAAAATTCCTTTTGGCATTGCCCAAATTGGAAAGGCCTTTAGAAATGAAATCATTGCCCGCCAGTTTATCTTCCGCATGCGGGAGTTTGAGCAGATGGAGATGCAATTCTTTGTGAAGCCAGGCGAAGAAATGAAATGGTACGAGTACTGGAAAGAAGCGCGCATCAAATGGCACAAGGCCCTGGGACTTTCTGCAGACATGTACCGCTTTCACGATCACCTGAAGCTGGCGCATTACGCCAACGCTGCCTGTGACATCGAATTTGATTTCCCTATGGGCTTCAAAGAGTTAGAAGGCATTCACTCCAGAACAGACTTTGACCTGAAAGCGCACGAAGAGCATTCTGGCAAAAAATTGCAGTTTTTCGATCCGGAAGACAACCAAAGCTATGTGCCTTATGCGGTCGAAACTTCCATTGGACTCGACCGCACTTTCCTGGCAGTGCTTTCTGGCGCGTTTAAGGAAGAAAAGCTGGAGGATGGTAGCAATCGCACTGTCTTGTCATTGCCCGCCTTCCTGGCCCCTGTGAAGGCCGCTGTGTTGCCTCTCACCAAGCAAGATGGAATGCCAGAGAAGGCCCGCGAAATCATGGACCTGTTAAAAGTCGATTTCAACTGCCAATACGAGGAGAAGGATTCTATCGGAAAGCGTTACCGCAGGCAAGATGCCATTGGCACACCTTACTGTATCACGGTAGACCACGACTCACTGGAAGACAACACGGTTACCTTGCGCGAACGCGACAGCATGGCACAAGAGCGTGTAGCAATTGATCAGTTGGCAAGAATAGTTGGAGAGAAGGTCAGTATGCGTCAGGCCCTGCTGGCCTAGACTACTTATTATTGAATCCGGACATGGTGCGTTCCACACCTACCGAGGCGAAAGACAAAATGATTTCGGTGCTTAGTTGCACCCGCTCTTTCAATTTCACTTGTTCCTCGGAATTCCATTTGTCCAGCACGTATTTCACCTGTTGTCCGCTGGCGAAGTCGGCTCCCACCCCAAAACGTAACCGGGCATAATCAGTACGTCCCAACACAGCATTGATGTTTTTGAGCCCGTTGTGGCCACCATCACTTCCCTTGGCACGCAACCGCAATTTCCCAAAGGGCAGCGCCAGGTCATCGGTAATAATCAACACACGTTCAAGGGGAATTTTTTCTTTTTGCATCCAGTAATTCAGCGCCTTGCCACTCAGGTTCATGTAAGTGGAAGGTTTTACCAGCAGCAATTGTCGACCTCGGTGCTTCAAGGTGGTTACCGAAGCCAAACGGTCAGGGGTGAAAACAAGATTGGACGCTCCGGCAAGAGCGTCCAATACTTCAAATCCTATATTATGTCGCGTATTGTTATACTCTTCCCCAATGTTCCCTAATCCAACGATCAGATACTTCATGGGAAAAGTCTAACAATTTAAGCTTCTGCGTTTTCGGCAGCTTCAGCAGCTGGAGCATCTCCTTCTGCACCTTCTTCTCCTGCACCTTCTTCATCATCATCTGCAACCACTGCTTTTCTAGCCATTTTAATCGCTACAATCACACGGTTATCAGATTCCATAACGGTTACATCAGGAAGGTCCAACTCGCCAACTTTAACCGACATCCCGATTTTCATCTTCTCCATTGGGATTTCGATGCACTCAGGAATGTTTCCTGGCAAAGCTTTCACTTTCAACTTCTGTGCGTTCTGACGAAGGACCCCGCCATTTTTAACACCAATCGCTATTCCGTTCAAACGAACTGGCAAGCGCATGATAACTTCTTTGTCGTCAAACAACTCAACGAAGTCCATGTGAATCAATCTGTCTGTTATCGGATGATATTGTGGCTCTCTCAGAACGGCTTTCATCGCCTTTCCATCCAAATCAATATCCACAAAGTAAACATCACCAGTGTAAACCAGTTTGTTCAATTCGCGCTCATCAGCATAAAAATGCTTTGGCGCCTCGCCACCATAAATCACACATGGTACCATTCCTTCTTTACGAAGTTTCTTGGCATCTTTTGTGCCCACAACTTCGCGGGTTTTGGCATTGACCTTAATTGTTTTCATTACGCTATTTATTGATAATAAGAGTCTAGATAATAAAGTTGGAACTGATTGATTCCTGGTTCACCACCGAATTGATGGTATCAGCAAACAAGTCGGCAACCGACAAGACCTTGATCTTTGGAGATTCCTTTTTGAGTGGAATCGTATCGGTTACAATGAGTTCCGTTATTTTAGATTGTTCAAGTCGTTCGTATGCAGCTCCGGAAAGAACAGCGTGTGTACAGACTGCTCTGACACTTTTCGCTCCCTGATCCATCATCATATCGGCTGCTTTGGTAAGTGTTCCTGCAGTGTCGATGATGTCGTCTACTAACATGATGTCTCTTCCTTCTACATCACCAATCACGGTCATGTTTGCTACTTCATTGGCTTTCTTGCGTTGCTTGTAGCAAATGGCCATTTCAACATTGAAATATTTTGCGTAGGCATTGGCTCTTTTGGTACCACCTGTATCAGGGGCTGCCATGGTGAGATTGTCCAGACTAAGACTCTCTACATAAGGCACAAAGATGGATGAGGCAAAAAGGTGATCAACCGGCACTTCGAAAAATCCCTGAATTTGATCAGCGTGTAAATCCATGGTCATAATGCGGGTCACGCCAGCTGCTGTGAGCAGGTTGGCCACCAACTTAGAACCAATGGAAACACGGGGTTTGTCTTTTCTATCTTGTCGGGCAAAGCCAAAATAAGGCATCACGGCAACGATGTTGCGAGCTGATGCACGTTTTGCGGCATCAATCAATAAGAGCAGTTCAAACAAATTATCAGCCGGAGGAATGGTGGATTGCACAATGAAAACATCGGCTCCACGTACGGTCTCTTCATAGGATGGCTGAAATTCGCCATCGCTGAACATTTGCTTGGAAACGTCACCAAGAGCAATGCCGTAGCTGTTGGCGATTTTGGCGCCTAAGACGGTGGATGCTTCCCCTGCTACTATTTTAACTTGTGATAACATGCTTTTCTAAGCCCGAAAAATGGGCTGCAAAGTTAATTAAAATAATCGCATATCCCCAACAGTATGAATCACTTATTGTGGAATTCAATTGGAAGCTGCTCCAACAACAGTTTCATACCCTCGTTTCAGCATTGCAACTCACATGTAAAAGGCTCCAATTCACCTCAAAAAACAGCTATCTCACCCTTTCATCAGGTACAGGCGCAACCTCTATTGATTGGCTGGTATCAATAGACATATATAATAAACCAAAACAATTGACCATGATTCGACCCTCTCAATTGACCAGCACGACCATCGTATTGATTGGCCTGTGCTTTTTTTCGTGTAAGAAAACCAACGCGCCTTTATTTTGGAAACTCCCTCTTTTGTAAGGCCTCGGAGGAACAGAACTTTCAACTCACCGGCCCAATGATCAACGATTTTTTAAAAGACCTTCCAAAAATGAAGACCGCCAAAACCTCGAAAAATTTGTGGATTGGCTGGCCGCCAAGGTAATGAGTCGAAGATGCCACCATCTTATGCAATTCCTGTCTTGAAACACTCCCTGCAAAAAGTGAATTATTGGTGACGTTCTCGCCAAATGGTTCGCGCGTTAATGCACAGGTGATTCAAAATAAACTGGACATTATCATGGATCATCCGCTAAAGTTCTGTGGCTTCCACGATTATTTAGTCGCTCCTGACAAAGGATACAACCACCTGTAATTCAGTGTTATTTGTTGATAAAATGGGTGTTTTCCGGTCGCTGATTTTGCAAGGCTATTCGTATTTTGTAATTAAAACCTTGCAAA